>Ga0102943_1000164_pt1 | contig 46099 bp, 36 predicted proteins | sample SalPonC_black_MG_FD_78174 | JGI IMG/M metagenome (GOLD analysis project Ga0102943, IMG submission 78174) | Salt pond soil microbial communities from South San Francisco under conditions of wetland restoration - Salt Pond MetaG... | ecosystem: Environmental > Aquatic > Marine > Intertidal zone >...
GTGGACGAGCGAGTGCACGCGTCCCCAGTCGAGGTGGGTTCCCACGGGGCTGAACACGTCGTCGTGCTGGATCACCCCGAGCGGGGTCTCGCTCCCGTCGCCGGCGACGGCGATGGCGCGGATCGTTCCGGCGTGGGCGTAGTCGATGTTCGGTGCGTGCGACGTCACGTGCAGGGCCTCGATCGTCTGCTCCGCGCCGAGGTCGACGGTCACGGTGAGCGGGTCGTCCCCGTCCCAGTAGGCCACCTGCCCCTGCACGACGCTCGACGACGCGTAGTCCGTCGGCGGAATCACCGTGCCGTCGGTGAGTTCGCGGCCGTCGGTGTCGGGGTTCGTCGAGCCCGCCGGCCGCGACACCGTGTAGGGACGCGCGAGCGCCACGTCGTCGATCCACGCGGCGTCGATCCGGACCTTGTCGTAGCCGTGGCCGGGCCCGACGTCGATGCCGTCGTCGTAGCCCTCGACCGTGCTGCCGTCGGCCAGGCGCATCCGGATCCACTCGACGGTCGGATGACGGTGCCCGGCGACGTTCAGGGTCCAGGTCTCCTCGGCTGTGCGGACCACGCGGGTGTGACGGCGGGTGACGTCGCCCTCGGTGCGGTGTTCGGTCCAGCACCACGTGACCTCGACCGGATCGAAGCCGGTGTCGTGGGGTTCGTGGTGCACCTGCAGAAGGGCCTCCTGCACGCCGGTGCTCTGCGACGAGGGCGCCACCGAACTCTCGAGTTCGTACTGCAGCCACACCGACCGCATGCCCGGCGGAACCGTCGACGGCGACACCACCACACGGGCGTCCCAGGTCGGCGCGGTCGACGCGTCGAAGACCTCGAGCGTTTCGAAGTCGATCCCGTTCCACGAACTCCGCAGACGGATCCGGTCGTCGGCGGTCGCGCTGCGCGTGATCAGGCTGCCGCCGAAGGTGAAGCCGACGATGTCGGTGGGCACGTCGAAGCGCCAGGTCACGAAGCCGGGTGTGCCGGACGTCGACGGCACGAGCGCGGGGCTCGAATAGGTGACGGGGTTGTCCAGCGAGGTCACGCCCGACCAGTCCTCGGCCGATCCCGACCCGTGGTGCTCGGCACCCGCGTGGAGGCTCGGAAGCAGGGTGAGCGTCTCCTGCGGCGGGCCGGCCCGGAAACGCACGCGGTTGGTGCCGCGTTGCAGGCGGGGCAGCGCCAGGCGGTTGACCTGCGTGATCGCCTCGATCCACAGCGCGTCGATCCCGCAGTCCTGCCGCGTGGCGTCGGGGACCAGCCGGACGCCGACGAGCAGTTCGAAGGCACCGCCCACGACGTCGGACGACAGCGGGACGTCGGTCGCGAAGGAACCCTCGGAGAGGACGGCGACCTCGATCCAGGTCCGGCCCGCGTCGCGCGAGATCTCGAGGGTCGCCTGATCTCCGGCACCGCGGATGCCTTCCACGTGGACGTGCGCGGACGTGATCACGTTCGACGCGTCCACCTTGGTGACCAGCCGCGCTTCGCCCACGCCGGCGGCCGGTCGCAGGGCCGGTCCCGTGCCGCCGTCGTCGTCGCGGTGGACGACTCCGTCGAGTTCGTACCATCCGCCCCGCGGATCGGCCGCGTTCGTGTCGGGTTCGATCTCCCAGCGCCCGTTGCTGCGGATCTGCAGCGCTTCGTCGCCGCGGTTCGGATCGCCGCCGCGGGTGTTCAGCCGGGCGTACTCCGAACCCGAGCCGAGGGGGTCGCCGTAGCGCGTGTACACGTGGCCCGGCCGCAGGTGCAGACGATTGCGCCACCCGTGGCGCACGTGGGTGAAGGCGGTCTGCACGCTGAAGCCCGACACGTAGGAGTCGGCCCCGTTGCGCAGGGTGCGCGCGTAGGGGACCGGGTTGTCGGTGGCCTTCCGGTAGCCGCTCGGATGGCCGAACTCGCCGGTGTGGTTGGCGTCCGGAGGATTCGTCACGCACTCCGGCGCACCGTGGTACAGGTACAGGTGTCCGGCCTGTTCGAGGTCGTCGCCCCAGGCGCGCGACAGGTCGCAGCTGCCCGGCGCCGCGATGTCGGCGCACGAGGCGATCGTGCCGTCGTGGCGGCGCGCGTACATCACCATCGACGTGTCGAACATGTGCCAGGTCGCACCTGCGTCCCACGAGATCTCGCACACGGTGTGGTCGGCGAGTTCCACGTACCGGTGCCGCCAGTCGCCCCCCATGACGTCGACGAAGGCCGTCAGGTAGGCGGCCATGAAGCCGCAGTAGGTGTTCGGATAGCTCGAGTAGAAGCGGATCGGGTCCCAGACCGGCGCACCGTCCTCGAAGGTCGCACTGGTCTGCAGGTGACTGCGCACCATCCAGCGCCACAGGGCGATGGCCTGGTCCTCGGGGTCGTCCCATGTGCTCGTCGCGGTGGCGACGAAGTCCTCGATCGACGTGAAGTCGGGCGTGCTGTCGGTGTACAGGTGGATGTCGTGAACGGATGCGCGCGCGGGACCGAGGACGAGCACGGCGACGATCCAGACGGTGACGTGCACCACGGTGGATCTCGACATGTCGTTCCCTCCTCGGCCTCGACGCTGACCCGGAAGGGTACGAGTGTCAATGCAGGTTGTGTGAGGCCGCTTCATCTCCGGAAGCGACGGCGTCGAACCGACCACCGTGGACGTTCCGCCCGGAAGCCGGCCACTTCCACGGCGGAAGCGATGGGCGCCTAGATCGCGGACGTCGCTCCCGACATCCCGGGCTCCAGGCCCTTCCACGCCGACCACGCCCGCCGGAACAAGAGGAGTCCGATCGCCAGCCCTGCCATGACAGTGACCGCGACCCATGACCATCCGTCGCCCGTGACGATCGCGGTCAAGACGAACGCCGCGACCAGCACGGCGAGATGCGCGCCGGCGACCTGCCCCGAACCCCGCGCGGACATCCAGGCGTAGGCGCCGGCGTCGACGAGCAGCAGGGCGGGGATCAGGGCGTAGCTCTGCCAGAACTCGGAGCGCCCCAGTGTTTCGGGAGCGAGCAGGGCCTGCCCGGCGATCAACAGCGCCAGCGCCGCGGCCGAGAACACGGCCATGTTCAGCAGGCCGGCGGTCCCGATCGCGCGCAGGATCACCGGCCGCGGAGCCGGCCGCATGGCCTCGATACGGATCACCCGGCGGATCGCTCCCGCGGTGAAGGGTTGTGCGCCGGCCAGCAACAGATAGGCGTGCCAGCCACGGGTCACCGGTTCGAGCAGATCGTTGCCGCCCTTGACCAGCCACACGAAGGCTTGGAAGCCCACGGCGAGCAGCGCGGCGTACAGCAGCGGTCGAGACATCGGCATCAGCGGACGGAAGGCCGTGACGAATTCGCCGAGCGACGGCAGATGCGTGCGTGGCTCGAAGGGTCTCGGCCGGCGCCGCAGGTTGCACGCGAAGTCCGACTCGCTGAACTGCTCGAGGTCGCGCCATCCGTCGCCGGGAAGCGTCCGTACGGCCCAGCGGCTCATTCCGCCGTCGTGGGCGTTGGGACGCCCGAGGGACCAGTACAGCAGAGCCGCGACCATCACCAGGGCGATCGCACCGATCAGCAGCACGGGAGCAGGGTCGGCGAACACGGTGGCGGCGATCGGATCCAGGGTCGGATCGGGGGCGACCGCGACCCAGAGGAGGAAGAAACCGAAGATCAGGGCGTAGACCGCGAAGGCCCAGAACGAACCGACGATCTGCAACGGACAGATCACGAGCCCGAGCACCACACCCAGGGGCAGCGCAGCGACGGCCGCCCACGGGTAGGGATTGGTGAACAGGGACACTCCGACGCTCGGCGCCACCAGAAGCCCGAACACCGACACCGCGAGCACGGTGTGCACGCGCCGCACGCCCGGCAACAGCGGGGCGCCGGGCCGCGCCAGGTACTGGTAGTACAGCGCGGTGTTCGCGATCGTGACCTCGGCCGCCACCCAGGCCTGCGTGGCCACCCGGAACAGCGGATGTCCGATGCCGGTGATCTGCACCACGAGATCGGCGACGATCACCAGGCCCATCCACACCGTCCACCATTGCTTCGCCCAGTGCTCGAGCAGCAGGCGCGTACGGAGCGAGCCCTCGTTCGTGGTCATCGACGTTCCCGCGAGCTCAGTCATGGTGCAGCTCCAGGAAGATGTCCTCGAGGTTCAGATCGTGCAGTTCGGCGCGGGCGTTCCAGGTCGACTCGAGCTGACGCAGCAGGGCGTCGTCGGCGTGTTGCAGACTCACCAGTGCCTCGTTGCCGCGCACACGCACCCGCAGCGCGCCGTCGACGGACAGGTCCCGCGGAAGATCGACACGACCGATCAGACGCACGCGCTTCATCGTGGTCTTCAGGGTGTCGAGTTCCTCGTCCAGGCGGATGCGGCCGTCCTTGAGCACGGCGACGCGGTCGGCGATCCGCTCGACGTCGCTGGTGATGTGCGTGGAGAAGAGCACGGTCTGCTGCAGTTCGGCCACGTGGTCGATCACGGTGGCCAGGAACTCGCGGCGGGCGCTCGGGTCGAGGCTGGCCGCCGGTTCGTCGAGCACCAGCAGTTCGGGTTCGTGTCCGAGGGCGAGCAGGATGCCCAGCTTCTGCAGCTGTCCCCGCGACAAGGTCTTCACCCGGGCGTCGAGGTCGAGCCGCCACGCGCGCGCGGTGTCGCGGGCGAAGGTGTGGTTCCAGAGAGGATAGAAGGAACCGACGTAGCCCAGGGTCTCCTCGACGCTGAACCAGCCGTAGAGTTCGACCTCCTGGGGCACGTAGCCGATGCGCGCCTTGGTGTCGGCGTCGAGGTCCCACGGATCGCGGCCGAGCACGCGGGCGGTGCCACCGCCCGGCCGCAGCAGACCGAGCAGACATTTCAACAGCGTGGTCTTGCCCTCACCGTTGCGGCCGAGCAGGCCGACGACCGATCCGGCGGGGACGTCGAGATCGACGCCGCGGAGGACCTCCTTGCGTCCGTAGCGGCGCTCGAGTCCCTGGACGTGGACGGGGAACTCAGTCACGGCGCATCTCCTCCAGAACGGGGCCCAGCACGGCCAGGGTCTCCTCGGGACTCAGGCCGAGCTGGTAGGCGCGGGCGGCGAGTTCGCGGGCGGCGGGCAGCAGCGCGCGGCGGCGCTCGGCGGGATCGCCGTCGGTCGCCACCGACGCGACCCGCATGCCCTGCCCACGGACGCGTTCGACCACGCCCTCGGACTCCAGGTGCGACCAGGCCTTCGACACGGTCATGGGATTGATCTCCAGTTCGCGCGCCACGGTGCGGACCGACGGCAGGAGCTCGCCCTCGGCCAGCCGACCCGACGCGACCTCGGCGCGCACCGCCTCCATGAGCTGGCGGTACAGCGGCACGCCCGAGGAGGGGCTGAGCGCGAAGTGGGGAATGCGGTCGTCGTGGTGCATGACTGTATCACTACGATAATACACCTGGCGGGTTGCCGTCCAATTCCCGGGTCGTCACGGCTTCGCACTTCCGGCCGCCGTCCGGCATCCCTATCGTCCCCAGTGTTACGCTTTGCATCATTCGTAACATTCGCTCTCGCCCGGAGGTGCATCGTGCTCCGCCGACTCCTGCTCGCCGCCGTCCTGCTCGCCGCCGCTCCGGCGGCCGCGCACGAGGTCCAGCACCACGTCGAGCGGGGCGAGGCCGTGATCGTCACCCTGGAGTACGCCGACGGCGTTCCGCTGGCCTACGAGGAGGTCGAGGTCCGGGCCGAGGGCGAGGATCAGCCGATCCTGCTCGGCAAGACCGACGTCGAGGGACGAATCGCATTCGTTCCGGATTCCGGAACGTCCTACGTGGTGCGGGCCTTCGCCCAGGACGGCCACGGGGCGCAGGTACGGGTCGCCGCCAGCGACGGCGAAGCCGAGATGGCGCCGGTCTCGTCGTCGGCCAGGGGGACCGGGGGTGTCGGACGCATCCTTCTGGGTGTCGTCCTGATCCTCGGCCTGTTCCTGGGTCTGCGCCGGATCGTGGCCCGCGACGGGGCGTCGCCGCAGCGGATCTCCCAGGGCTGATGCACGTCCCCGACGGATTCCTCGGACCGCAGACCTACGTCTCGGCCACCGTGGTCGGGGCCGGGCTGTGGAGCGTGGGCATCGCGCGCGTGCGCCGCCAGCTCGACGCCGTTGCGTTGCCGCGGGTCGGGGTGCTCACCGCGCTGGCCTTCGTGCTCATGATGATCAGCATTCCGATCCCCGGCGGGAGCACGGTCCACTTCGGCGGCGTGGCGCTGCTGGCGCTGACCTTCGGCGGGTGGACGGCCTTCGTCTGCATCTCGCTGGTGCTGCTCATGCAGGCCGGCTTGTTCGGAGTGGGAGGCATCACCTCGGTGCCGGTGGCCGCGTTGCTGATCGGATTCGTCGGCGCGTGGACGGCGGTCGCCGTGCACCGTCTGCTGCGCGGTCTGGGCGATCGGGTCGCGCTGTTCGGGGCGGGGTGGTTCTCGGTGGTGGTGCCCGCTGCTCTCATGGCGGTGGTGCTGGGGCTGCAGCCCGCCGTCGCCGCGGGCTCGGACGGTCGGCCGCTGTTCTTCCCCTTCGGTCTCGACGTCACGCTGACCGCCGTGATCGTTCCCCATCTGCTGGTGGGCGTGGGCGAAGGTCTGCTCACCGTGATGATGATCGAAGCGTTGCGCCGCATCGGTGTCGAGCCGGTGCCGGCCGGAGGTCGGGCGTGAGACACCGGTTGTTCGTCCTGGCGTACTTGGCCACCGCGATCGGATCGGGCTTCGTGCACGATCCCTGGGTGCTCGCAGCGGCGGCCGGTGTCGTCCTGGTGCTCGCCGGACGCGAGGCCGGCCGGATCGCCCGCCGCGCGGTGCTGGCCGTCGGTCTCTTCGTGGCCACGGTCACCCTGGCCTACGCCGCCTTCGGCTGGTGGCGCGAGGGCGCGGTCGACACCGCCTGGATCCTGCGGACGAACCTGCGCGCCTTCGGTCTGACCGCGCTCACGTTGCTCGTGGTCGCGCGCGTCGACGCACGGCGGGCCTTCGCCCCGTGGCCCGGCCTGCTCGGACTGATCACGGTGATCGGGGCGCAGCTACGCCTGCTGCAGCGCGAACTCGAGGACTACCGGCTGGGGCTGCGCAGCCGCACGCACCGCCGTGCCAACGCGGCCACCGCGGCCCGCCACGCCGCGTCCGGAGGCGCCCACCTGCTCGGCCGCGCGCTGCACGACGCCGACGAGATCGCCCTCGCCATGCGCGCCCGGGGAGCCTGGCATGATCGCGGCTGAGAGACTGACCGTTCGCCACGCCGACGGCAGCGTCGCGCTCGACGACGTCGGCTTCGCCGTCGACGCCGGCGAGAAGGTCGTCCTGCTCGGCGGCAACGGCAGTGGCAAGACCACTCTGCTGCGCGTGCTCGACGGACTGATCGAACCCACCGCGGGCCGCGTTCTCTACGACGGCCATCCCGTCGACGCGCGCAGCCTGCGCGACGCCGACTTCGCCCGGCGGTTCCGCTCCGACGTCGCGCTGCAGTTCCAGAATCCCGACAGCATGCTCTTCCACGCGACCGTCTTCGACGAGATCGCCTTCGGCGCGCGTCAGCTCGGTTTCGACGACGAGGAATCGCGCGTGCTCGACTGGGCCGAACGGCTCGGCGTGGGTCACCTGCTCGAGCGCGTTCCCTACCGGCTGAGCAGCGGCGAGAAACAGCGCGTGTGCCTGGCGGCGCTGCTGGCGGTGGAGCCGCGGGTGCTGCTGCTCGACGAGCCGATCGCCAACCTCGATCCGCGCAGCACGGGCTGGTTGGTGGACTTCCTGCAGGACCTCGATCTCACGGTGATCACCACGACGCACAACCTGAGCCTGGCCCCGGAGTTCGGCAGCCGCGCGCTGGTGCTGGGCGAGGACCACCGGCTGGCGTTCGACGGCGAGCTGGCGACGGCGCTCGACGACATGGACCTGCTGCAACGCGCGAACCTGGTCCACACCCACCGCCACCGGCACGGAGACCACGAACACCGACACCCCCACGTGCACGACTGGGGTTGAACCCGGCGACGCGACCGAGGAGACCTTCGATGACCGACACGCTCACACGCTTCACCGTGTCCCTGCCCACCAGCCTGCTCGCGAGTGTCGACCAGGAGATGGTCGAGCGCGGCTACAGCTCGCGATCGGAGTTCGTGCGCGATCTCATCCGCGATCGCCTCGCCCGCCGCACCTGGGACGAGGGCGTCGACGAGGTCTTCGGTACGCTCACCATTCTCTACGACCACCACGTGCCCGGCCTGGCCGAGAAGATCATGGAGGCGCAGCACACGCACCTGGTGAACGTGCTGTGCACCACCCACGTACACGTGAGCCACGACGACTGCCTCGAGGCGATCATCCTGCGCGGTCGTCCCGACGAGATCGAGAACATGGTCCTGACCATCGGTGGCATGAAGGGCGTGCGCTCGGCGCACCTGAGCCCGGCGGTTCCCTAGCGCGTCCGGCTTGTGGAGGAGGGCGTGGCACCCTACTCTCGTGGAACCTTCCACCCCCGGACCGGGCCATGCTCCGCGCGTCTCTCCTCGTCCTGCTGTCGTTGTCGACCCTCGGAGCGGCCCGTGCCGCCGCGCCGGACCACCCCGACGTGCGCGGATGGCTGCACGCCGGCTGCGCGGCGAAGCAGGCCGCGGCCGAAGCCCTGACCCGCCGGGACGCCCCCGATCTCGCGCCGATCGACCGCGCCGACCGACCTCTCGACGTGCAGCACGTCGACCTGCGGATCGTCTTCCCCGATTCCTTCGACCGGATCACGGCGACCATGCGCGCGCGGGTGGTGGTGCTCGAGTCCACGGGTGAGGTCGTCTTCGATCTCGAGTCGGAGTCGACGCAGAGCCTGGGCCTGACGGTGGACGCGGTCCGGGTGGAGGGCTCGCCGACGACCTTCACGCACGGTGCCGACACCCTGGCCGTCGCGCTGCCGGCGGTGCTCGCGGCCGGCGACACGACCACCGTCGCGGTCGACTACGCGGGCGTGCCGTTGCCCGGCCGCAGTCCCGGCTTCGGGCTGCGCTTCACCAACTTCATCGACGAGGACTTCCAGCCCGATCCCGAGCTGCCGGTGGCGCAGACCCTGAGCCAGCCGGTGTCGGCCCGCACGTGGTGGCCCTGCCACGACCATCCCGCCGATGCGGCCACGGTGCGGCTCACCGTGGAGATGCCGGCCGACTTCGAACTGGCCGCGCCTGGAATCCGCGAGTCGATCGAGACGCTCGGCGACGGGCGCGTGGTGCAGACCAACGTGATGCCCACGCCGATCCCGAGCTACCTGGTGTCGTTGATCGTGGCCGACTTCGAGCGCTGGACCGAGCCGATCACCGTGACCGAACTGCTCGCCGACGGCACGACGGCGTCGCGCACGATCGATCTCGTGTACTACGCGCCGGCGGCCCGTCGCGACGACGCCGAGTTCAGTTGGTCGAACACCGCGTCCATGATGGATCGCTTCGAAGCGCTGTGGGGTCCGTACCCCTACGCCGACATCAAGTACGGCAACGCGCTCTTCAACGGCGCGGTCGCCATGGAACACCCGACCCTGTCGAGCATCGGCGACAGTCCCTTCACCGTGTCCGGAGAGCAGAGCACGCTCTACCCCGGTCCGGTGGGCGACCTGGTCAACGCCCACGAACTGGCCCACATGTGGTTCGGCGACGCGGTGCGTCTCGAACGCTGGGGCGACATCTGGCTCAACGAGGGTTTCGCCCGCTACGCCGAGACCCTGTGGCTCGAGGAATTCTACGGACCGGAGTTCGCGGCCGACTACCGCGCGATCCTGCGCGAGGGATCGGACTTCTGGTCGGGACCGTTGCGCGATCCCGCGCCCACCGCGCTGTTCAGTGGCGTGGTCTACGACAAGGGCGCCCTGGTGCTGCACATGTTGCGGCAGGTCCTCGGCCGCGACGACTTCTTCGCGGCCCTGCGCAACTACGTCACCGACGCTGCCCTACGCTTCGGGACGGTCACCGTCGAGGACTTCCGCGCGCACTGCGAAGCGGTCTACGGCGACGATCTCGGTTGGTTCTTCGATCCCTGGCTCGCGCGCGAGGAACTCCCGCGGCCCACGGTCGACTGGAGGATCCAGGGGCCCGAAGTCGACCTGCGCGTGCAACAGCCGGCCGGCAATGTCTACGAGATCCCTCTGCCCGTTCGTCTGGAGCTCGTCGATGGCACGACGCAGGACCAGACCGTGTGGATCGGTCGGGGCCAGGAGGACTTCACGCTGCGTGCCGACGCCGGGGTCGTGAGCGTGACGATCGATCCCGGAAGGGACTGGCTGCTCGAGGTTCAGACGCCGGTCCGGCCGCGGATCGCCTTCGAGCGGATCTTCCCGAATCCCTTCAATCCGGCTGTGCAGATCGACTTCGCGATCGGCGAAGCCGCGACGGTGCGCCTCGAGGTGGTGGACGCCCGTGGACGGGTCGTGCGCACCCTGCGCGACGAGCCGCTCGGGACGGGCCGCTACGAGGTCGTCTGGGACGGACGCGACGACGCCGCGCGCCCCGTGGCGAGCGGTGTGTACCACGTGCGCCTCGAGGCCGGTGGGCTCGTCGAGGCGCGGAAGGTCACGTTGTTGCGTTGAGAGCGGGGCCACCGCACGGGTGGCCGGACATCAGAAGCCTCAGCCGCCGCCGAGGTTGCCGAGTCCGCACGAGCCACTCGACGGCGTCGAGCTGCCGCGGCTGGTGAAGAAGCCGGAGACCTGCTTCTGGGCCGTCTTTCCGCAGCCGGGGCACTCGGCGGTCTTGCGCTCGGCGATCGAGCGCAGCTCCTCGAAGGCCACGCCGCAGTGGGGGCACAGGTAGTCGTACATGGGCATCGGAGCGTCCTCCGGGATCGCGAGGTCGAGGAGTGCGCCACGCTCCGAACGGCGAGCGCGGCCTCCGCAACCGAGAACGTCGCCGCGGCGTGGCCGGGTTCCCGGACCCCTCAATTCGTGCGTACGAGCCGCGGTACGGCGCGCAACGACTGCCGGCACCCCGGGCAGAGGGTGTGGACCATCGTCCCGGTCGGTTCGCCCCGCGACGGCCGCTCGTACTCGCGCCGCAGTGCCAGCTCGGGCTCGAACCAGTCGTCGCGGTAGCGGAAGCGGTTGCAATGGCTGCATCGGGCCACCGTGGGGCTCGGTGCCACGCGGAGCAGGCGGTCGTACAGGTCCGGATCGAGCGACTCCACCGACAACGTCCGGCTCGTGAACCGGAACCGGCCCTCTCCGACCGGTTCGACCCACATGCGCAACATGCGACGCTCGTTCGGCGCGTCACAGCGTAGGAGGAAGGTCCCCCGCTGATCGCGGGCGCGGCAGCGATCGAGCATGGCGCGGTGTTCTTCGACCAGGCCGTCGCAGTCGTCGAAGAAGCTCCAGAAGGGACGGCCGATCACGCGGTTCGCGCGAAGCTCCGGGGCGCCGTTCGCCAGGGCGAAGGCGTCCCACTGGTCGGAGACGGCCACCAGACGACCGCGGGCGTCGATCTCGTAGACGAGGTCGTCGGGCGCGTCGACCGGCACGGGTTCGACCGCTTGCAGGCGGGCCGAGGCCGTGGCCGACGGGTTCCAGTCGTGCAATGCGATGATCTGCGAGTCGTGTGCAGATCCTCCGTCGCCGGCGGACGGGGCCGGCGAGAAACGGACGGGACGGGCGGGCAGACCGTTCGTGCGCATGGAAAGGGCTCTCCGGGGGGTCTTCGGGCCGGGGGCGCGGATGGGACTCTCCATCGATGACCACCAGCAAACGCTCCGCCAGCCGAGGGGGCAACTGCGCTTCTGTGTGGTCGGACCGCGGAAGCGTGATCACTCCACGGTCCTGGGAGAGGGCCAGGGACCGCTTCAAGCGTCCACGAAGCGTACCAGACCACCCCAGCGCCGATCGGCCCGGAATCCGCGCTTCTCACAGAATTCCCGCATCACGAACGAGGTCTTGACGACCCCGTGCCCGTGTCCGGCCGCCCGCACGCAGAAGTCCTCGAGCAGTCCGCTCGCCAGTCCGTGCCCCTGCAGGGACGATCGCACGACCAGACCGTCCACGTGGGCGACCTCCGGACTCTCCTCGCGGTAGATGAGTGCGGCCACGACGCGTTCGTCGTCATCGAGGACCACGAGGAATCGATCGGCCTCACTCGCCGCGCGGGCGAAGTGTTCACGGTAGAACAGCCGGTAGACCTGCCCGACCTCCTCGGCGCCCATCGGTTCGCGCACGTCGTAGGTCGACCCGGCGCGGTCGGCGATCCGCGTCCGCACGGTGACCCGCTCGTGCCCCGGCTCACCGAACTTCAGGACGTCGACGGGGCCGGCGTCGCGGCGGGTCGGGAAGACCATGCGGCTCACCGCGCGACGATGATCGTCGTCGAGCAGCGACAAGAGCTCGGACAGCTCCACGCGACGGGTGATCGAGGTGTCGGGGCGTACGCGGAGGGCCTCGAGCAGATCGTCGAAGATCCGGGCGGCGACGCCGGTGAGGTGCGCGAAGCACGTGCGGCGGAAGAGATGCGCCCGCGTGCGTTCCCCGTGGCGATCGAGGTGGTAGAGGCGGACCAGCGCCTCGATCTGATCGACCTGGGCGTCGGTGGTCGCGGCAGGGTTGATGGCGGTCCAACGGTCGAAGCGGGCCACGGCGAGGTCGACGGTCAGTGGGACATGGTGATCCACGATTCCGCGCGCGAGCGCTTCGTCGAGGATCGAGCGCAGGTCGCCCGGCAGGTCCGGGTCGTCGGCCTGCTCGAGCAGCGTTCGCGTCCCGCTGGCTCCGAGGACTTCGACCAGGGCCTCGACCAGCCACTGCGGTTCGATCCACGCGTCGCACTCGGGGTACTGGGCCACGACCCGCGGATGGAAGCCGGTCCACAGTGAACGCAACAGGTCGGCCGGACGGTCCGACGCCGCCCAGCCGGCCAGGGACAGCACGCGGGCCCCTTCGCGGAAGTCGTTCACCGGCACCACCACGTTGCTGGGCCGGGCGACCCCCGGGACCAGCCTGCGGCCGCTCCGGTTCCACGCGGCGATCACCGCACCCATGCCCCGCACGTAGATCCGGCGCCAGTCGAGGCGTTGCGGCAGTTCGCCGCCGGATCGCGAGGCTCCCACGGCGCGGCGGATCTGTTCCTCGACCGTCGGATCGTCGACGTACTCCAGGGACATGGCTCCGAGTTCGGGCCGCGAGCAGCCGAAGCGCGCGAGGACGCGTTCGCCGAAGGGGTGCCCGCCGATGGCCAGCATGCGGTAGTTCGTCTCGAGGACGTGCGCCACTGCCAGATCCCGACGAGCCACGATCAGCAGCTGGTAGTGGCGGCCGCTGCGGGTGCGTACGCTCCAGCGGAAATAGCCTTCGGCTCCCGCGCGCGGGCCGGCACTGCTGATCCACAGTCCGCCGGGCGCGATGTCGCCGGGGTCGAAGTCCGGCTCGTTGAAGGCGAGCTGGATCGACTGCACCAGGAAGCTCGGGGCGGACACCAGCTCCCACTGCCGCCGGCGTGCCGGTGCTTCGATGTCGTCGTCGAAGACGACCTCGTGGTCGGTCAGCGGCTGCCGATCGGCGAAGCGTTGGTTCAGCCGGGTCTCGTAGTCGTGGACCAGGTCGTCGAGCATCGCGCTCGCCCGGCTGGCCAGGGCGGGGTCGGCATCGTGTACCGCCCAACTCGCGAGCTCGCAGCGCACCGGATGGTAGAATTCGTCATCGTGTCGGGCGAAGTCGGCGAGCAGGCGCAGGACGTCCAGGAACTGCTTGCGGACCTTCTCGCCGGCGGGCCAGTCCCCGCTCTCGCGGTACGTGGCCAGGCGCTGGCGCAGGGCTTCGAGACGCCGCGAGCCGAAGCGTTCGGCGGCGATGCGGCGGATGGTGGCGTGGTTCAGGAACGGTCGGCCCGAGGCGATGAACGGACCGAAGGCCTCGTTGTAGCGCGCCGTGGGTTCGTCCAGCAGGAGCACGCGATAGGCCTCGCAGCGCAGTGTCTCGTCGTCGTGCGTCGCGAGCGACGTCAGGCGCTGCCGCAGGGCGTGATCGAGCCGCAGGTCGCTGCGGCCCAGAAGGGCGGCGAGCCGCTCGAGCGCGTCGACGGCGGCCGTCGTGGTCGCGAACAATACCGTCTGCACCAAGCCGTTGGCGGTGGCGAGCACCTCGTCGACCTCGGCGGTCGAGGGTCGGGGTCGGAAGTGTTCGACGGGTCGGTGGTCGGCCGGAAGCGCCACGTCGTCCTCGAACCCACCGAGCGGAACGTCCCATCCGTCCTTGCCCGGGACGAACTCCAGCAGGTTCGGATTGCCCAGCCACAGGTCCGGCTGGCGCGACAGACGTCCGAGGTCCACGAGATCGCCGTTCAGACGGTAGGCCAGGTCACCGATCCGGACCCGACCGTCGGCCTGGGGTCGCACCGTGAGCACCACGCCTCGACGACGGTCGACCAGCGCTTGCTCCGACGTCACGATGTCGTCCTCGAGGCCGCCCAGATCGCGCACCAGCCACTGCGGAAGGCGCAGGCGCAGACCCGCCACACGGCGCTCCACATACGGCTCGCGATACAGGTGTTCGATGGTCGCGGCGAAGTTCTCGGTGATCGTCTTCCGTCGATAGCTTCCCTTGGGCGTCAGTTCGCCCTGTTCGGTGGAGAAATCGCGATCGAGCAGGGCGTAGGTGACCACGCGTTCGAAAGGGGCGAGCCGGCGGTTCGCGGCGGCGATGACGTGTCCGAAGTACTCGTGACGGCTGTGCTCGTCGGGAGCGTCGCGCAGGACGGGGTCTTCGCGGTCGGGCACGACGAGCAGCGTGTTCCACGGACGGTGGTCGCCCACGAGGAACACGCGGCGGATTCCCGCGACCTCGGTGAACTGGTCCTCGACGCGACGCGGAGCCACGGTCTGTCCGCGGCTGTTCTTGTAGATGTCCTTCACGCGGTCGACGATCTGCAGATGACCACGGCCGAGTTCGCGGAACACGTCGCCGGTGCGCAGCCACTCGTCACCTTCGTCGTCGCGCTCGAGGGGTTCGGCCTCGAGGTCGTGTCCGTCCTCGGCCAGGTAGCGGGCCACGTAGGCGCCGCGGATCAGCATCTCGCCCCGGTCGTCGAGCCGGACTTCGATCCCGGGCAGGGGGCGTCCCACGGTCTCCTCGACGTAGTCGCCGGGGGGACTCATGGTGATGCCGCCGGTGGCCTCGGTCATGCCGAATCCACTGCAGAGGTCCACTCCGTGCCGATGGAAGAAGCGGAAGGTCCGCGGGTCCAGGTGGCCGGCCGCGCTCAGGCCCCAGCGCAACCGGTCGCCCGTGACCTCGCCCAGGGACTGCACCGTGCCCGTCTCCGCGCGCTGTTCGAAGGCGTCGCGGATCTGCTGCCACCGCTGCGGGATCGACACCAGTCCGGTGGGCCTGACCTCCGGCAACGCCGCGAGCAGGGTCTCGAACGACGGGTTGCCCGCGAAGACGTAGGTTCCCCTCCAGTAGATCGTCCCGAGCATCTCGAGGTAGCGCCCGAAGGTGTGGAACAGCGGGAGGTAGCAGAGCAGGGTCTCGTCGCGGCCGACCGAGGGCAGGGCCGCGCCCCGGCAGTAGCGCTTCGAGATCAGGTGGAAGGGCGTGAACAGCACGCCCTTCGGGCGGCCGGTACTGCCCGACGTGAACATGGCGGTGCAGGGTTCGTCGATCCCGAAGCGGCGCCGCCGCGAGAGCACCGCGTCGACGTCGTCGGTTCCGAGGTCGGCGGCGCGCTCGGTGAGCAGCGGAACGTCGCCGCGCTCGACAGCCGTTCCCGGTTCCAGGGCGAAGACCTCGAAGACGCGTCGTGCATCGGTTCCGACCTGCTGGGCCCGTCGCACGCGTTCGTCGGTGTCGGTGAGGACCGCGTCGACGTCCAGCCGGTCGCAGATCCAGCCCAGTTCTTCGTTGGACAGGTGAACACCCAGCGGGATCGCGAAGAGATCGCCGGTGAGACAGGCGAGGTCCGCGCAGGCTCCCTCGATGCCGTTCGCCGTCCAGAGGACGATCCGCGGTGCACGGCCGGCGGGCGTGTCGACGCCCCACAGCGCTGCGGCCAGCGAGCGGACCCGCCGGCGCACGGCCGCGTAGCTCCAGCCCGTGGTGTCGAGGTCGCCGCGGTCCGCGAAGAGGGGATGGTCCGGACGCTCGACCGCACGCCAGCGCAGCAGGTCGTCCAGGCGATGGTTCCGGCCCCGGATCGTCGTGAGCGCCCACTGGCTCCACTGGGCGCGCTGGGACGCATCGAGCGCCTCGAGGAATCGGGGATGCGCGGTGCGGTCCAGTGCGGTGTCCAGTTCGGTCCGCGTCGGGTCGGTCCGTGTAGCGCGTTCCAGTTCGGCGAGAGCGCGCGCGGCCTCGTCGGGCGTGAAGTCCCGGTCGATCGGTCGGGAGAGCAGGGCGTCGAAGGCGTCGCTCATTGCACCCCGACCACGTGGTCGGGCAGGGTGAGGTCGGGGTTGTGCTCCGCGTGGGCCCGGCGCAGCGTCACTTCGTCCACGGCCATGTGGCCGCCGGTCCAACGGGCCGCCTCCAATGCCTCGGCCACGGTCCGGCTGAGCCGCGTCAGGTTCGCGAATGCCACGACGGGCGATTCGCCGGGTCGGTAGGCCACCACGGGACCGGCGGGCGCGCCGCTGCGCGAGCTCTCCACCAGCAGCCAACGGTCGCCGGCCGCGAGCACCGGGATCCAGTTGGGCCGCCAGGGGACGGTCGTGTCGGACCGCAGTGCGTCGTAGCGCGCGCGGGCCTGGTCGGCCGACAGGAGGCGGTAGTCGAGGACGAAGGGTCGGTCGCCGTGCGGATCGCCCCATCGTTGCCACAGCAGTGCGAGTTCGTCGTTCACGGTGAACGGCAGCTCTTCGAACAGCACCTCCACGGCCGCGCGCTCCATCCCGGCCGGGGCGGACCATCCCGTCCCCACGGAATCGTGCCAGGCCGCGATCTCGTCGAGCGCGTCACCGAAGGCCGTCTCGTCGAACTGGACCTTCGCCCTCGACTGGTGGACGGGTTTGGCGGCCGGTCCGGGCTCCGGACGTTCGCAGGCGGACAGGAACAGGACCAGAGCGCCCAGCAGGGCGAGCGAAAAGCGCATGATCGACCGGCCTCACGGAAATGGAATGCAACCAGGGTAGAGACGCGGGGCGCGTTCGTCCATCGTAGGGGGCACTGCTTTGCCAAACGTGCAAGGTGTTGATAGCGTTGCCGAATCGGCGCCTCACCACGAGCGCCGGACACCCTGCGATCTCGAGGGGAAGAACCCATGGCGGACACGCAGACCGCACCGGCGGCCACCACGAATCAGAAGCTGCTCGACTGGATCGAGGAGATGCGGGGCATGCTCGGTCCCGATTCGGTGCGCTGGTGCGACGGCAGTCCCGAAGAGTACCAGCAGATGGCCCAGGCCATGGTCGACGCGGGAACGGCCATGTGGTTGAGCCCGGAGAACCGCCCCAACAGTCTGTACGTGCGCAGCGATCCGGCCGACGTGGCCCGGGTCGAGGACCGCACCTTCATCTGCGCCGAGGACGAGAGCGACGCCGGACCCACCAACAACTGGAAGTCGCCGGCCGAGATGAAGGAGATCCTGCGTGGCCACTACGACGGCTGCATGGCCGGTCGTGAGATGTACGTGATCCCCTACTCGATGGGTCCGGTGGGTTCGCCCATCGCGAAGATCGGGGTCATGGTCACCGACTCGCCCTACGTGGTCGCCAACATGCACATCATGACCCGCGTCGGAACGCAGGTGCTGGAGGTGCTCGGCGACAGCGACGACTTCGTGCGCGGCGTGCACTCGGTCGGCTATCCGCTCGACGCTCCGAAGAAGCCCGACCAGCCCTGGCCGTGCGACGGCGCGAACAAGTACATCACCCACTACCCCGAGACGCGCGAGATCTGGAGCTACGGCAGTGGCTACGGGGGCAACGCGCTGCTGGGGAAGAAATGCCACGCGCTGCGCATCGCCTCGGTGCAGGCCCGCGACGAGGGCTGGCTCGCCGAGCACATGCTGATCCTCAAGCTCACCAATCCCGAGGGACAGGTGAAGTACGTGGCCGGAGCCTTCCCCAGTGCCTGCGGGAAGACCAACCTGGCCATGCTCGTGCCCACCATTCCCGGCTGGAAGGCCGAGACCGTCGGTGACGACATCGCGTGGATGAAGTTCGGCGACGATGGCCAGCTCTACGCGATCAATCCCGAGGCCGGCTTCTTCGGTGTGGCTCCGGGGACGAGCGAGAAGAGCAACCTGAACGCCATGAAGACGCTGCACGGAAACTGCGTCTTCACCAACGTGGCCCTGACCAGGGACCACGACATCTGGTGGGAGGGCATGACCGACACGGAACCGGCCGAGCTCACCGACTGGATCCGTCGTCCGTGGACTCCCGCGAGCGATCGCACCGCCGCGCACCCGAACGCGCGCTTCACCGCGCCGGCGCGGCAGTGCCCGGTCATCGCCGACGAGTGGGAGGATCCGAAGGGCGTGCCCATCAGCGCGATCCTCTTCGGCGGCCGCCGCGCGACCACCGTGCCCCTGGTCACCGAGGCCTTCGACTGGCAGCACGGCACCTTCCTCGGATCGATCATGGCCAGCGAGAAGACCGCCGCCGCCGCCGGCACGATCGGCGAGCTGCGCCGCGATCCGATGGCCATGCTGCCCTTCTGCGGCTACCACATGGGCGACTATTTCGCCCACTGGTTGAAGGTCGGCAGCCGCGAGGGCGCGAAGATGCCCCGGATCTTCTACGTGAACTGGTTCCGCAAGGACGATCAGGGCAAGTTCATCTGGCCGGGCTTCGGTGAGAACAGCCGCGTGCTCGAATGGGTGTTCGGTCGCTGCGACGAGGAGGCCGAGGCCGTCGAGACACCGATCGGCCGCCTCCCCACCGCCGACGCCCTGAACACCGAGGGGCTGGATCTCGACCGGTCCAAGCTCGAGGAACTGCTCGAGGTCGACGTCGACGGCTGGAAGCAGGAGCTGCCGCTGATCGACGAGCATCTGTCCAAGTTCGGCGACAAGCTGCCTCAGGGGCTCCGCGACGAGCTCGAGGCCCTGCGCCGCCGGCTCGACGAAGCCTGATCGCGGTCGACGATTCCACGTGGAGTGCGGGCGGTCCCGGTCGGGGCCGCCCGTTTCCGTTCGCGCCGCATCGTGGCGCGTGGTTCGGCGGATCGCCGCCGGCCTCGGCGAATGGCAGAGAGCTTGCTCGAAGGCCGGCGACGTCGCCCGTCCTCGATGCGGCCGCCACGCCCGGCGCCGGAATCGAGGGGGCCCATCCACCGGGGACGGTTGCCATGAGCGAGCATCGGAGCTCGAAGACCCATCGCCCGCGCCGTCGCTTCGTGGTGAACCGGCGCTACCAGGTGCAGTTCGCCATTCTGCTGGTGATCTTCCAGTTCAACGTCGGCATCCTGTACCAGGGGATCCTGCAGATGCGTGTCGACGCGATCGCGCGGGAAGCCGGCACGCTCGCCGATTTCACCGAGATGAACCTGTGGAACGCGCTCCTGCCGTCCATGCTGGGCATCTCGGTCGTGGTGGCCCTCGTCAGCTACGTCATGGGCCTGTTCTTCTCGAACTCGATCGTGGGCCCGATCCCGCGGTTGCGGACGGCCCTGCAGCAGATCGCGCGGGGCGACTTCTCGCCGCGGCTGCGCTTCCGTCCCGGCGACGCCCTCGAGGACGTGGCCGACGACGTGAACCGCCTGGCCGCAGCGCTCGACGCCCGCTACGGCGAGCGAAAGGACGACGCCGAGACGTCCGACGAGGTGGCTGCGACGCCCGATCCCCAGGAAGGCGAGCCGGTCGGGACGCACGGCTGACGCACTCGGATTCGTTGCACATCGCAGAATCGCAACGGCGGGCTGCATCATTTCGGGTCCCGAGGTCGAATCCTCCAGTGGTTGACACCGGGCCGGTGGCTCGGGAAGCTGGTCGACGGCTTCCGAACCGACGCCGGCCCGCCGGGCGCCTCGCGTCAGGAGGGGACGACATGGCGCAGTCCGAACGATTCTCGGCCCAGGTTCTCGAGAGCGGGGCCCGCGGCTACGCAGCTCTGGCCACCACCGCACTCCTGGAGCGCCGCCCCGACCTGAGGGCCGAAGGCGACGAGGCCCGCGCCTCGTGGCGCGCCCACCTCGTCCAGCGCATGCTCGAACTGCAGACGGCCGTGGCCCTCGGGCGCCCGAACCTTTTCGTCGAGCGCGTCCGATGGTCGCGCCGGGCCTACCAGGCGCGGAGCGTGTCCGAGTCGCAGCTGCGCGATGCGCTGCAGTGCCTGCGCGAGGTCCTGGCCGAGGAACTGCCGCCCCACGGTCGGCAGGGCGTGCTCGAAACGGTCGACCAGGCCGTCGCCGACTTCGAGCGGCCCATCGAGATCGACGAACGCGAGGTCGACCCTGAGTCGGCGAACGGACGTCGAGCCATGCTCTATCTGTTGTCGGTGCTCGAGGGCCGGTGCCGTCGGGCGGTCGACGAGCTGTTGCAGGTCCAGCGCGAGGAGGAGCTCCCCCTGCGGAGCTGCATCCTCGACGTGCTCGTGCCCGCGCAGCGCGAGATCGGGCGGCTCTGGCATCTGGGCGACAGCAACATCGCCGAGGAGCACCTCGTGACGTCGACCACCAAGCGTGCGATCGCCGCACTGTCCCACGCGAACACGGTCGCGCCCCCACGGGGCCTCACCGTGATGACGGCCGCCGTGGAGGGCGACACCCACGACGTCGGTGGGCAGGCATTGTCGGCACTGCTCGAGGAGCAGGGCTGGAATGCCGTCGATCTCGGTGCCGACGTGCCGGCCGAGGACATGGTGGGTGCGCGCGTGGCCTTCGAGCCGGATGTGCTGGTGGTCTCGGCCACACTTTCGATCCAGCTCTCGGCGCTCGAGCGGACGGTGCGTGCATTGCGGGCCGAGGCCGGAGGCGACGTCCGGATCCTCGTGGCCGGCTCGGCATGTGCCCAGGACGCCGACCTGCCCGTTGCGTGGGGCGCCGATGCCGTGGCGTGCAGCCTCGAGGCGGCGCTCGACCAGGTCGAGAGCTGGTTCCCCGCCACTTAGGCCGCGGGCGCTGAGCGCCCCCTTGGGTCCACGACCTCCGAGACGGAGACGATCGGCGGGCGATCAGTAGAAATCACGGGACGGCCGGGACTGCATCTCGGTCTCCAGTCGCGGCGGCCACAGGTTCTCGACGATCACGTGCACCACTCCGTCCTGGTTCTGCACGCGGCCCGTCACGCCGATCAAACTCGACGTGCGCACCAGCACCGCGTGGCGGGTGAAGACATCGGGCCACAGGACCAGGTTCACGAAGCCCGTTTCGTCCTCGAGTGTCATGAAGGCGGTGCCGCCGGCGGTGTGCGGGCGCTGGCGCGCGATCACCAGGCCCACGTAGCGCACACGGTGGCCGTCGGCCGTCGCGCGCACGGTGTGGGCGTCGGGCAGTCCGCGGCGCTGCAGTCGTGGGCGCAAGGGGGCCAGGGGGTGACCGCGGGTGCTGTGGCGCGAGGTGCGGTAGTCCCATTCGATCGCGTCGAACCAGCCCAGGTCGCGCAGGCGGGCGCGGTCCTCGCGTTCCTGCAGGGCGAAGCGATCGGCGTTCTCGCGGTCGAAGCCACGGGCCTGCCACAGGGCCTGTCTCCGCCGGCCGTCGAGCGATCCGAAGGCGCCGGCCTCGGCCAGGCGCGCGAGCACGGCGCGCTCGAGTCCCGTGCGCCGGGCGACGTCCTCGATCGAGCGGAAGGTCTCACGGCGTCGCGCGGCGAGCACGCGCTCGGCCTGGTCGGTGCGCAGTCCCTTGACCCATTCCAGGCCCATGCGCACGGCGAAGCCCTCGGTGCTGTCGGCGCAGCGTTCGAGCGTGCACTCGAGGTCGCTGTGCCCGACGTCGACGGGGAAGACGGCCACGCCGTGGCGCTGGGCGTCCTCGATCAACGTGGCCGGCGCGTAGAACCCCATGGGCTGGGCGTTCAACAGCGAGCACAGGAAGGTGGCCGGGTGATGGCGTTTGAGCCACGCGGTGGCCCAGCCGATCAACGCGAAGCTCGCGGCGTGGCTCTCGGGGAAGCCGTACTCGCCGAAGCCGCGGATCTGTTCGAACACGCGCTCGGCGAACTCGCGCTCGATGCCCTTGTCGACCATGCGGGCGATCAGACGATCGCGGTGGCGTTCCAGCTTGCCCGTCTGCCGCCAGGCGGCCATGTCGCGGCGCAATTGGTCGGCCTCGCCGGGCGTGTAGTCGGCGGCGACCACGGCCAGCTTCATCACCTGCTCCTGGAACAGCGGCACGCCCAGGGTCTTCTCGAGCACCGGGCGCAGGGACTCGTGCGGGTAGGCGACCTCTTCCTCGCCCCTACGGCGGCGCAGGTAGGGGTGGACCATGCCGCCGGTGATCGGACCGGGCCGGACGATGCTCACCTGGATGACCAGGTCGTACCACACCTCGGGCCGCAGGCGCGGCAGCATGGCCATCTGCGCGCGGCTCTCGATCTGGAACACGCCGACGGTGTCGGCCTCGCGGATCATGGCGAAGGTCGGTTCGTCGTGCATCGGGATGCGCGCCATGTCCAGGTCTACACCCTGGTGCTCCTGCAGCAGACGCATGGAACGATCGACGGCGGCGAGGATTCCCAGCCCCAGCAGGTCGACCTTGAACAGGCCGAGGTCCTCGAGGTCGTCCTTGTCCCACTGGATCACGGTGCGGTCGTCCATGCTGGCGTTCTCGATCGGCACGAGGTCGTGCACGGGTTCGTGGCCCAGCAGGAATCCACCGGGATGGATCGACAGGTGCCGCGGGAAGTCCTGGATCTCGAGCGTGAGCCGCAGCAGGTGGTGGTGCACCGGACTCTGGGCGTCGAGTCCGGCCGCGCGCAGAAGATCGGGGGTGACGGGGTTGTCGTAGCTCAGCAGGTTGGCCAGACGGTCGAGCTCCACCGACGGCAGGTCGAGCACCTTGCCCACCTCGCGCACCGCCGACTTCGAGCGGTAACGGATCACGTTGGCCACCATGGCCGCCCGCGTGCGCCCGTACTTCGCGTAGACGTGCTGGATCACCTCTTCGCGGCGGTCGCTCTGGATGTCGAGGTCGATGTCGGGTGGTTCGGCGCGCTCCTTCGAGAGGAAGCGCTCGAAGAGCAGTCCCATGCGCACCGGATCGACGGCGGTGATCCCCAGGCAGTAGCACACGGCCGAGTTGGCGGCCGAACCGCGGCCCTGACACACGATCCCGTGCTCGCGACAGAAGCGGACGAGTTCGTGCATGGTGAGGAAGTAGCCGTCGTACTCGAGTTCGCCGATCAGGCGCAGCTCGGTGTCGAGCTGGGCGCGCACGTCGGCGGGCACGCCGTCGGGGTAGCGTTCGCGGGCGCCCTCGAGGGTCAGGGTGCACAGGTGCTCGTGGGTGGTGGTGCCGTCGGGCAGTGCCTCGGCGGGATAGCGGTAGTGGATCTCGTCGAGCGAGAAGCGGCAGCGCGCGGCGACCTCCTCGGTGCGGCGCAGGGCATCGGGGTCGTCGGCGAAGAGCATGCCCATGCGCACCGGCGGCAGCAGGGCGTGGCCGGCGTTGGGGCGGGTGACCCGGCCCGCCGTCGACAGCGTGACGCCGTGACGGATGCAGGCGAGCACGTCCTGCAGGTCGCGGCGGGCGCGCACGTGGTAGAGCACCTCGGTGGCGGCGACCACGGGCAGGTTCCAGCGCTCGGCCCGCGCGCGCAGACGGCGCTCCCGGTCGACCTCGCTCGCGCGGCGGTGGCGGGTGGCCAGGGCGTACAGACGATCGCCGAAGGCGGCGCGCAGGTCGCGGGCCACGAACACCGGATCGGGTTCGGCGGTGATCAGCGCGGTGTCGCCGCCCCACAGGGCGATCAATCCTTCGGCGTGCTCGCAGACCTCGCGCCAGGTGACCCGGCTCTCGCCCTTGGGGCAGCGGCGGCGGCCGAGGGTCAGCAGACGGCACAGGTTCCGCCATCCGGCGCGGTCCTGGACGAGCAGCACGAGGGTGCTGCCGTCGTCGAGCGTGACCTGGCTGCCGTGGATCAGCCTCAGGTCGGTGTTGCGCGCGGCCACGTGCGCGCGCACCGCGCCGTACACGCCGTCGCGATCGGTGAGCGCCAGGGTCGACAGGCCGAGTTCGACGGCGCGGTCGACCAGCTCGGCCGGATGGCTCGCGCCCTCGAGGAACGAGTGGTTCGACTTGCACCACAGCGGTGCGTACGAGACGAAGCCGGCGGCGTTCATTCCACCGACCCCACCTGGAACCACCGTCGTCGCCGCCGGTCGAAGTAGACCCACAGCCAGCCGCGGTGCGCGGTGCGCACGTAGTGCAGTTCGCGGTGGACCTCGCGGTGCCACCACGCGCCCTCGATCACGTAGGGGCCGATCACCTCCTCCACCGCACCTCCCTCGAGGCCGAGGATCATCCAGCCGTCGGGTTCGTGGCGTCGCTGGCTCGACAGCGGCACCGGCCGCGGAAGGATCCGGCGCACCAGCGGCGGGTGGCGCACCGCGCGCGGCGACGCCACGGGAAGATCGGTGCAGCGGTCCCAGCGGAAGCGCGCCTCGGGCAGGTGGCCCTCGGTCAGCCGGGCCACGCGCACGGCGTCGTCGCCGAGTTCGGCGCGCAGCCGGGCCAGCGCCCGCAGCCCCGCCGCCGGATCGCGTTCGACGTGGGTGTCGAAGAGTTCGGCCTGGGCGGGATTCCCGGCGACCCCGTGCAGTTCCAGTTCGAGCTCGACGACCTCGTCCTCGAGCGGAGTGCCCTCGAAGCGCAGCCGCACCAGTTCGAGCACGCGCGCGCTCTGCAGGGTGGGCGCGGCCGGTTGCAGACGTTCGGTGCGGGGGGCGGCCTTCTCGAAGCGCAGGCGGAGTTCGATCGTCTGCAGCAGGTGCTGCCGGGCGGCCAGCGTGCGCAGCAGGGGCGGCAACTGCTGGCCGACGACGGCCAGGAAGCGATCGAGGTCGCGCTCGCCGTGGTCGAGGCGTTGCTGCGCGCGCACGGGCTCGCGCGCGGGCACCGGCTGCAGGGGAGTCCACAGGTCGCCGGTGGCCAGGCGCACCAGGCGCACGACCTCGTCGCCGAAACGGCGGCGCACGCCGGTGCGCGGCAGACGGACCAGGTCGTCGACGCGTTCGATGCCCAGCTTGTGCAGGGCGTCGCGCGCGTCGGGTGGCAGGTCGAGCCGCGCCAGGGGCACCGCGCGGGCACGGGCCATCTCCTCGTCGGGATCGCGCAGGACCTGTACGGCGACGCGTCCATGCCGGGCCAGGGCGTAGGTGCCGAAGCGGGTGAAGCCCACGGCGATGCGCGCGCGCAGGCGGCGGCCGGCGAGGTCGTCGACCACCAGCCGCGCCCAGCGTTCGAGCGAGGGATGCAGCAGGCCGAGCCCCGAGGCGTCGAGCCAGAACACGCCGGGCTCGTCGGTGCTCGGTTCGACGCCGGGGGCGAACACCCGCAGGGCGGCGACGATCTCCTCGCGCACGGCGGCGACGCGCGCGTCGGGGACCGTCCCCGCACGCAGTTCGTGGTCGAGCGCGCGCGCGGTGGTCGCGCGCATGCCCGGCAGGATCCGCCGCTGCCGTGCCGCCTCGTTCACCTGCGACAACACGCCCTGCGAGGTGTCGCGATCGATCACCGCCGCCGGGTGTTCCCGCCATTCGGGGTGGTCGCGCAGCAGCAGCTGCAGCGGCAGGGCCAGGACGTCAACACAGGCCATCCGGTCCACGGCGGACCTCCTCGTGCGCCCAGCCCGGCCCGCGGCGCTTGTCCTTGCTCGCGGTCAGCCGGCAACGGAAGCGGCCCTCGCCCAGGCGCAGCGTGGCGCCCTCGGCGCGCAGCGACACCAGGGGACCCTGGCGGGGACCGCGCGCGTCGCGCGTGAGGCTGAGCAGCGCGGCCCGGTGGTGACGCGCCAACCCCGCCAGCCGGGCCTGCGCCGGCAGCGGCAGGCCGGGGCCGGGGGGCAGGTCGAGCACCACCAGGCCGAAGGCCCCCGAGCGCAGCAGGTGATCGGCCGCACGGGCGCCCGCCCGGGGGTCGGGAGCGGCGATCACGGGCAGGGCGTCGAGGTCCAGTCCCGACGCCGCGGCGTCGGGCGGGTGGAAGCACGATCCGCCCACGGCGACCCAGGCCACGGGCTGGCCCTCCTGCTGCGCCTCGACGGCCAGGCGCGTGGCCAGACTCAGGCGCGGAGTGTGGCTTCCCGTGAGCTCGACGAGCCGGCCGCTCAGTTGCGACAGGCTCCAGTGGGGCCGCGCCTCGGGCGCGGGAGCGACGGGTTCGGACGGCGGCGGTGGGGCGGCTGCGGGGACGGGGGCCACGAGCGGGCTCGTGTCCGGCCCCCCACCCGGCAACGGAGCAGGACTCGCCATCGGCGATGCCTCCGGTGGGGACGATGCGCATTGCGGAGCTGGATTTCGGTTCCCGGCCCCCGTCGCGGGGGAGGTGAGGGCGACGGCGGAGTCGGCCGAGACGGACCCATCATATACAAACAAATGTTTGGTGTCGAGGGCTGGAACGAGATTCCGTGTGAAGGTCCGAACACGCAACTCAAGTCCTTCCCGGGAAGCGTCGATCATCTGCACGGGATCCTGGAGTTCCTCTCATCGACCCGGCGCCCCGGGAACGAGGTCATGCGCAAGACGAGTATTCAGATCAAACTCCTGTCCTTCCTCGCGCTCATCCTGGTCGTGATCCTCGGGACATCGACGGGAATCACGGTCTGGCAGACGGGAGACCTGCTCACCGAGGCGGGCGATCGCGGGGTCGAGGCCCTGGAGAAGGCCACCGATCTGCAGGCGACCACGCTGTTCGCGTCGTTCGAGAAGGGCGCGCGGCGTTCGCTCATGGTGGGCGACATGGACGAGTTCCAGTACCTGCTCGAGGACCTGGCCGAGGTGCCGGGGGTCCACGAGATCGGTCTGACCGGTCCCGAGGGCGCACTGCTCTACCAGGGCCGCAGCGACGGCGAAGCCGTCGGACTGACCGCCGAGGAGTTCCGCCACACGGTGGCGCAGCAGGGTGAGATCGACCATCAGGCCGAGGACCGCGCGATGGTCCTGTCGCGGGCCTACCTGCTCGACGACGACTGCCTGCAGTGCCACGACGGCAGCCCGGGTGACCTCTCGGGTGTGCTCTACCTCACCTACGACACGTCGGCGCTGAACGACCTCCGGGCCGAGTCCGAACAATTCGTCCAGCAGGCCCAGCAACGCGGAATGGTCCAGAACGCCGTCCTGGGCGTCGTGGCCCTGCTGATCACGCTCGGCGGGACCGTCGTGCTCGTGCGCCGGGTCATGTGCCGGCCGCTCCGCCAGTTGATCGACCGGGCGCACGCGATGGCTACTGGCAACGCCGACCTGACCGCGCGCATCGAGTGGAACAGCGGCGACGAGTTCCACGAACTGGCCGATGCCTTCAATGCCTTCATCGAGAAGATCCGGGTGGCGATCGTCGGCGTGACCGATCGCTCGCGCCGTATGACCGAGGCCGCCAACGAGCTCATGCGCGTCGGCCAGGAGGTCTCGCAGAACGCCGAGGAGACCACGGTCAAGGTCGACGTCGTGAAGACGGCGTCGTCGCAGATCGACGACTCGGTGCAGATGGTCGCCGCGGCGTCCGAGGAGATGAACGCGACCATCGGCGAGGTGGCCCAGAACGCCACCCAGGCCTACGAGGTGGCCAAGGAGGCACTGCAGGTCAGCGACACGAGCTCGGCCACGACCTCGCAGCTGGCCGAGAGCAGCACCGCGATCGGCAACGTGATCAAGATGATCGACGACATCGCCGAGCAGACCAACCTGCTGGCGCTGAATGCCACGATCGAGGCCGCGCGGGCCGGCGAGGCCGGCAAGGGCTTCGCGGTGGTCGCGACCGAGGTCAAGGAGCTGGCCAGCCAGACCACCAAGGCCACCGAGGACATCGCGCGCCGGGTCGAGGGGATCCAGAACGACGGCCAGGCCGGCGTGGCGGCCATGCAGTCGATCCGCGACATCGTGGGCCGGATCAACGAGATCGCCGACATGATCAGCAGCGCGATGACCCAGCAGAACGCCGCCACCGCCGAGATCGCCCAGAACACGAGCGAGGCGGCGCGTGGCACGGGCGACATCAAGCAGAGCATCGACGTGGTGTCGGAGGTGGCCTCGCGCACGCTGCAGAGTGCCCACGCGATCAACACCACCAGTTCGCAGCTCAACGATCTGATGGCCGAGATCGAGAAGGAACTCGACAGCTTCCGCGTCTGATCCCGGGCTTGCCCCACAGGGCGAGCCGACGCATCCTCCGCGCGACGGTCCCGGTCGCGCGGAGGTCTTCGCATCATGCTGTCCAGTCTTCGAGGTCGAGTGGTCGTGGTCACCGGTGCCAGCCGGGGGATCGGCCGCGCCATCGCCCTGCGGGCCGCCGCCGACGGCGCGCGCGTGGTCCTGGCCGCCAAGACCACCCGCGAGCACGCCAAGCTCCCCGGAACCATCCACCAAGTGGCCGCCGAGTGCGAGGAGGCCGGCGGTGAGGCCCTGGCCGTGAAGTGCGATCTGCGCGACGAGACACAGATGGCCGAGGTCGTCAGCTCGGTGCTCGAGCGCTTCGCGACGATCGACGTGCTCGTGAACAATGCCAGCGCGATCTCGCTCACGGGCACGCTCGACACGCCCTTCAAGATCTACGATCGCATGTTCGACGTGAACGCCCGCGGCAGCTGGGGCATGACCCGGCTGTGTCTGCCGCACCTGCTCGAGTCCGACCACGCGCACGTCCTGAACCTGGCCCCGCCGGTGGATCTCGACCCGAAGTGGTTCGCGCGGCACAGTGCCTACACGCTGGCCAAGATGGCGATGAGCCTGTGGGTGCTGGGGATGAGCCAGGAATTCGCCGGGAAGGTGGCCTTCAACGCCCTGTGGCCGCGCACGACCATCGACACCGCGGCCGTGCGCAATCTGCTCGGAGGCGAGCCGCTGGCGCGGCGGAGCCGAACGCCGCAGATCATGGCCGACGCCGCGCACGCGGTCCTGCTCCGCGATCCGAAGTCCTTCACCGGCAACTTCTGCATCGACGAGGAGCTGCTGGGCGAGACCGGTGTCACGGACTTCGAGCACTACGCCGTGGATCCGAGCGAGGACCTGCAGATCGATCTGTTCGTCGACGAGGACGGCGGCGGGTCTTCGATCTTGTGATCATCACGAATGACCCTTCGTGGTCCCCCGGTCGACGGCCTACCGTTCGGCCAGTCCCCCGCTCGTGCGCGTCGCCCACGAGACGAATCGGCTCGCACAAGAGAGGTGCGCCCGTGTTTCCCGACCACGGTTGCCATGGTGAAGTCGCGCTCGGTTCCCTGCCCACAGAGGTCGAGGAGCGTCTGGCCTCGCTGCCCGGCGAGTGGCTGGAGTTCGAGATCGAGACGCGGCGGATCGTCGTGCGCCACGCCCAGCCCTCGAGTGGGCCGGACCTGCCGGTGATCGTGGGTGAGTTGGTGCAGATGCTCGCCGAGATCCCCGCCGAGCTCCACCGGAACGTCACCGGAGGCGACTTCTTCGTCCACACCTACGACACCGGACAGTTCGTGCGGCTGCACGTGGAGACGGGTGGGGTGATGAGCCTCCAGTGGGCGCAGCCCGACTTCGCGCGGTCGACGAAGAAGGCCTACGGTGGCGGCGACGAGATCAGCATCGACCCTCCCGTGCAACGGCTCGACGGCCGCGTGGTGCTCGAGACGAGCGACCCGTCCGGTGCCGCGGCGAAGCTCCAGGCATTGGCCGACGAGTTCGAGGGTCTGTACCCGCAGGGCGAGTGCCGCACCATCGCCGACGACTCGAGCGGACGGGTCGAAGTCACCATGGAGGCATTGAACCTGGATGCCGCGCAGCTGATCGACACCCTCGGACACCTGGCCCGGTCCGGCTCGTTGAACGGGCGCTTCCGCGTGACCGCCTTCGGCCGCGAGATCATGCCCGAAGAGAGCCTGCGGGTCGTGTTCGAGAGCGGCGAGGTCTTCGTCCAGCATCCCGTGCTGTGGCCCGAGGGCTCGTCCACCTGATCCCGCCGACGCGGTACGCGCGCTCGCCGGCGCGCGTGCCGTTCCTGCCGAACCGAACCCACGCCTGCGGAGGAAACCCGTGCTCGACCACGGTCTGACCGAACACCAGAAGATGATCCGCGATCTGGCCCACAAGATCGCCGAGAACGAGATCCGTCCCGTCGCCGCCGAGTACGACCTGTCCGGCGAGTTCCCCTGGCCGATCGTCGAGAAGATGGCCCAGGCGGATCTGTTCAGCGTGTTCGTCGACGAGGAGTACGGCGGTCTGGCCAACGGCACGCCGATCATGAACATGGCGGTGGTCACCGAGGAGCTGAGCAAGGCCTGCGGCGGCATTGCCCTGGCCTTCGCCGGCAGCGCGCTCGGCGCCCTGCCCATCGTGTTGGGCGGCAGCGAGGAACAGAAGAAGAAGTGGCTGCCCGACATCGCCGCCGGCAAGAAGATCTGTGCCTTCGCCCTGACCGAACACCAGGCCGGCAGTGACGCCGCCGCGATCCGGACCACGGCGATCAAGGACGGCGATCACTACGTGATGAACGGCACCAAGCAGTGGATCACCAACGGCGGTGAGGCCGACATCTACTCGGTGATCGCTCTCACGAATCCCGCCAAGGGTCCGCGCGGCACCAGCGCGATCGTCGTGGAGAAGGGGAGCGAGGGTCTGTCCTTCGGCAAGAAAGAGGACAAGATGGGAATCCGCGGGTCGGCCACCCGCGAGGTCGTCATGAGCGACTGCCGTGTGCCCGTCGAGAACTGCCTCGGTCGCGAGGGGACCGGCTTCATCACCGCCATGCGCACCTTCGATGCCTCCCGCCCCGGCGTGGGCGCGCAGGCCGTCGGTATCGCGCAGGGAGCGCTCGACCTGGCCGTGGACTACGCCACCGAGCGCAAGCAGTTCGGCACACCCGTGTCGTCGTTCCAGGGTCTGCGCTTCATCATGGCCGACATGGCCATGAAGGTCGAAGCCGCGCGGTCACTGGTCTACGCCGTCGCCCGCTACGTCGACATGCTGCCGAAGGAACGGCCGACCATGTATTCGGCCATGGCCAAGTGCTATGCCGGCGACGTCGCCATGGAGGTCACCACCGACGCCGTGCAGGTCTTCGGCGGCTACGGCTACATGCGCGACTACCCCATCGAGAAGTACATGCGCGACGCCAAGATCACCCAGATCTACGAGGGCACGAACCAGATCCAGCGCGAGGAGATCAGCAAGATCCTCGTGAGCGAGCACCTGGCGCGGTAGGCGACTCCGACCTCGGCAGCGTGATGGGCGACTCCGATCGAGGGGTGTGCCTCGGACCGTGATTTCCTAGACTGGGTTCCGTACTCCCTGCCCGGAATCCGCACCCGAACGAGGAGGCCGCCTTGAGCCAGGATCCGCAGATCGCCCAGAAGTCGCCCTACGTCATGGAGCTCGAGCCCGGTAAGTACGCGTGGTGCGCGTGCGGCCTCTCCGAGGGTCAGCCGTTCTGCGATGGCTCGCACAAGGGAACCGGCCTCGCGCCGATCGTCTTCGAGCTCGCCGAGCCGAAGAAGGTCGCCCTGTGCGGTTGCAAGCACAACGGAACCGGCGAGGCCTTCTGCAACGGAGCACACTCGAAGCTCTGAGGCCGGTGGGAGCGATGCCCACCCCCGGAGATGCGCGGTCTTCCGGGGGTGGGTGCACGATCGGAGGACGTGGTCACCGTCGTGCCTTCGCTCCGCTCCCTCCGTCGTCGGCGAAGGTGAAGAGCCATTCGTCGTAGGTGGCCACGCGGTCCTCGACGTGGTCCCACTCGTCGGTGTCTTCGCGGACCAGTCCGACGCCCGGGGCGTGCCAGAGCGTGGCGTCACCTTCGAGCAGGGACGTCGGGCCGTCACGGATCACGTACTGCAGTGACACCTTCCAGCAGTCCGACCACACCACGACGGGGCCGATGGGGCCGCCGTCGACGGTGGTGATCGGTTCGAGGGAGAGGTCCTCGCGCGACACCACCGCGCCGGAGTAGTGCAGGGACGCGGTGACGTCGCCGAAGGGCGTCGTCGTGTCTCCGCTCCAGCCCGCGGCGGGGATCGGTGGCAGCGGAAGCCACGTCACACGGTCGGCGAAGCGCGCCTCGACCGGCGTGCCTTCGTCGAGTTCACCGTAGCCCAGGTACCACACGGCGTTGCCGTCGCGCTCGAAGACATCCCACTCGTCGGCCTCCGCCGGCGGATCGTCGTGGAAGTCGCGGACGTACACGCTTCCGTCCGCCCGTTCCTCGAAGGAGCGCGTGAAGCCGTACCCTTCGAACCGCGGGGATCCGTCGCCCTCGGTCACCGTCTCGAAGCCTCGCCATGTCTGTGTCCGGCCGTCGACCACCGGCCACGGGTCGGCGGTGCCACGGACGTCGATGCGGTCGTCGATCGCGTCGAGCAGCAGCAGGAGCTGACCCCCGATCGTACTCGGCTCGAAGCGCGCGGTGTCGATCGGTTCGCTGAAGGTGAAGACGATCGTCGACGTGGCCGGATCGACGCTGGTGCCATTGGCCGGCTCGACCGAGACGAGCTCGGGAGGCGTGACGTCGGCGGCATCGCCGGTGGTGAAGCCGAACACCGTTTCCTGCTCGAGGGGCTCGCCGGTGATCGACGTCGCATCGGTGGTGATGACGATCGTGATCGTCGACGATGGTGGCAGGTCCGGCTCGAACTCCATGACGACGCTCGTGCCCGAGCCGCGCCGGTAGGCGGAGGCGGCCGGGGCCTTCGAGTCGGTTCCGTCGTCGACCGCCGTGTCATCGGCGATCGGCATGACCGATGCGATGCGAGGTACGGTGGTGTCGCGGCCCGGACCGGTCGGGTTGGAGTCGTCGTCACCACAGCCGACGACGAGCAGCAGACACGTCGCCGCGATGGCGGTGACGAGGACGCCCAGCCGCCGCGCGAGCGTCGCGGCCGGCGACGGGAGCGCGTGGTGGGGGGCGCGGAGCATGACCACCTCCTCTTCGAGGACGACGCCGTGCCGTGCGGCACCGCGGCATGCGACGACCGCGCGAGGAACGGCGGCACGCCAGGTACGGGCCGGCCACGTGTCGCGGCAACGAAGTCTACGACGTTCCCCGCCCGCCCGGACGCCCGCTGATGCCAAGTGATCATGATCACTTGGTACCGCTCCGGAGCCGGAGCGGTCGGTCGTCCGCGCGCGGCGGTCGTTCCAGTCTGCGCAGGGAGGGCCCGCGATGGCCGGACCCGGGCGGGCCGCGGCGGGCGATGCGACGGCCGGTCCCCGGCGGCCGGCCACGGGCAGGGTGCCGGTGTGTTTCGTCGGGATCTCAGGACGTCGTTCTTCGATCGGCTCCGCAGCGGGTCGCGCCCGACTTCCGCCGCGGAAGCGGCCCGAAGACGCGCTCGGCGGCGCACCGGTTGTGCGCGGCGCAGAGGACGCGGAGGTTCTCGGCTTCGTGCGATCCACCCAGTGCGAACGGCTGGACGTGGTCGATCTCCAGGTTGCGTGTGGCGTTGCAGCACGTGCCGTCGGGAGCGACGAAGGTACAACGGTGGCCGTCGCGATCGAGGACGGCGGCGCGGGTGTCGGCGGGGACGTGGCGGGAGCGTGGTGCGGGTGCTGGTCGGTTCGCACCCTCGACTTCGGTCGAAACGTGGTTTCGCGTGTCGTCGCTGGCCGCGGTTCTGGTCTCTTCATCCCTGGAGGCCTGGGTATTGGTCTCGACCGAGGGCCCGGTCGACGGCGCGCTCGCCCGGCCGCGAGTCGGGTTCTTCGCGGATCGCCCGGGCTCGGCCCTGCCGGCGGACTGCTTCCGGGCCGGCTTCTTCTTCGCGAGGTAGAACGCCACCAGCTCGTTGAACGCGTCCTCGAGCGACATGTTCGCCGGGAGCTTGTGAGCGAGGATGGCCCTGGCCTGTTCGAAGGACTCGTAGTCCTCGGCGGTCAGGCTGAAGGAGAGGGAGACGCGTTCTTCGGTCTCCGGTTCAGCGGCCGCTTCGGTGGCGGTGGTTGCTTCGGTGGCGGTGGTTGCTTCCGCCGCGGAAGTGCGAGCGGGCGTCGGACCGGCGGGCGATGACGAATCCGCTTCCGCCGAGGAAGTCCCGTTGTGCCCGGCGTTCGACGTCGCTTCCGCTCCAGAAGCCGCGACTCCAGCGCCGCTGGCGATCGCCACTTCCGCACCGGAAGCACCACCCGACGAAGCTCCCGCCCCGCCGGCCAACAACGGAGCCGGCTGCGAAGTCGGCTTCCGCACCACCTGCCGACGCACCCGCTCCACCGGCTTCGCCACCGGCCGGCCGCAGGCGAGGATCCGCTCGACCTCCCGCTGCGACTTCCCGTCGATCGACTCCAACAGCGCGACCGGATCGTCGGCCGAGTTCAACGGCCCGATCACCTTCGCCAACACCGTCAACGAGGTGCGATGCGACCGCAGCATCTCCAGCACGAACGGATACCGCGCCACGATCTTCGTCGCGGCATTGCGACGCGACGCCGCTGCGAAGGAGTAGTCCAACCGTCGCACGAGCAGATCCCAGATCGACTCGTACCCGGCGTCGAGATAGGCCTTCGTTCGATAGCACTCCACGAGTGCAGCAATCAGCTCGACGGTCGCCGAGTGCTCCCGCCGACGCAGCGACTCCAACTTCTCGATGATCCGCACGATTCGACGAACCCTTTGGGAGGCGGGTTCATCGGCAGTATACACCCGGTTTCGCGAAGCTCTGAGAGAGCACCAGAGCGACGAACGACGACCATCGAGACGCGAAAGTCCCGACGGCCGCGAACGGCCGACACACGCAAAGCGAGCCACGTCAGACGGAGAGCCAACCCTTGGCGACCCGACTCCGGAATCCGCCCACGAAAGACCCTGTCAAGCCCCTCACGAACGAACCTGGGGATGATTCACGAAGAACCGTACAACGCTTTCCGAGACCTCACAGGAGCGAGTCGACCCACGAAGCCGAGTCCGCCCGTCGGCGACGGGCTCGGCGACCAACTCGTCCACGAGCCCACTTCCACCGCGGAAGCCGCCCCCACCTCCGCCACGCAAGCAGATCCCGCCCCGGCCATCACGCCCACTTCCGCCGCGGAAGCGAGCACGCGCCACGACGCCTCGAAACCCACGCCCGGCCTCACTCCCCGACGATCCGTTCCAGCATTTCTTCGTCGACCTGCAGGAAGCCGCCCTCGACCAACCGCGGGGTCAGACGTCGCCAGTTCTCGCCCTGCTCGAAGATGCGGTGGAACATCGCGATGGCACGATCGTCTTCGCCGGCGTTGGCCAGCGCCACGGCGAACCAGAAACTCGCCTCCAGGTTGTCGCCGAGCACGGTCTGGGCCTCGCCGTAGGCCTGCTGGGCGGCATCGACGTCGCCGCGCTCGAGGGCCAGGTCGCCCTCGTTCATCTTCTCGTAGCCGCGGTGGACCTCGAGCAGTCGGGTGAGTTCGCCGACGGGATCGTCGTGGTCCTCGACGCGCAGGTCGACGACGACGTCGGCCCACGGGCGGCCGGTCGGGGTTCCGCTCACCACGAGCAGCGCCGCCGACTGCTCGCCGCGGATGTCGCCACCCTCGTCCTGGGCGGCTTGCAGCGCGGCCAACATGCGGGCGGCGAGGTCTCCGTCGGTCGAGCGGAACGCCGAGGCCATGGCCTGCGGCACCGTCTCGCGATCCATCAGATTGGCCTGCACACTGAAGTTCTCTCCGGTCACGTGTCCGGCGTGGGGAATGCAGTTCGTGCCGGTGTGTGCCGCCACGTTTCCGTCCGCATCGATCATCGCGACCTGGCGGATCTCGGGATGGGCGTCGGCGACGAGCAGACCTTCCAGCGATTGCGACGCCGATCGACCGGCCCGCATGAGGTCCAGGCCCAGCGGCCCATAGGTGGGATCGACCAGCGACTGCGTCGCAACCGCACCGACCCCGGCCTGGGCCCACGGAACCAGCGCCCCGACGCTGAACCAGTGCGACTGGACCGCGACGCCCAGTTGTCCTGTGTCGGGATCGCGGGCGACGATCGAATAGGTAGCCCGGGCGGGCGTGACGAACAGGGAGACGGAGGTGAGAACCAGCAACAGGGCCAGGACGATGCGACGCATGACGGACCTCGGGGTTGGAGAGGAGCCGTCAGTCTAGCGGTCGTCGTACCCGACGTCAGCCCGCGCACTCGGCCCGTCCGTCAAGCCCGCCCGTCAAGCCCGCCCGTCAGGCCCGTCCGTCAAGCCGACGCGTCGAGCTCGCGCACTCAGCCCACGCGCTCGGCCCGTGCACCGGAGGCCAATGCCGCGGCCACGAGCGCCAGGCCTGTCCCGACGTAGTCCTGGGCGTTGACCAAGGCGAGGATCGCGACGAGCAGCGCCACGACCACGACGATGCGGGCTTCCGGACGTGCAGGGGACGTATGCGGCGCCGGTGTGCCGTTCATGGGTGACCTCCGGGGCGGGGGATGATGGTTCCTACGGTTGGCATCGCTCACGGGGTTCCGCGAAATCCCGCGGCACCTCTGGACCCACCGCGGGTCACGGGGCACAATCCTCCCGGCACACGTCCTCCCGCACCGCCACGAACCATGCGCCGATTCCAGAGCCACTTCGTCCTCGACGTCGAGTCCGACGGTCCCCATCCGCTGGACTTCAACATGATCTCGTTCGCGTTGGTCTCCCTGGCCGACCCCACGGAGGGATTCTCCGCCCTGCTCCAGCCGATCCACCAGAACGGCGGCGGGTGGAAGGCGGCCCGCGACGTCAGTGGGATCTCGTGGGAGCGGCAACGCACCGAGGGACGCGACGCCCGTCGAGTGATGGAGGAAGTCCAGACCTGGGCCGTGGAGACCGCCCGGCGCGAGCGGATCACGATCTGGTCGGACAATCCGGCCTACGACTGGCAGTTCTGGAACGCCTACACGCACCACTTCACCGGCCGCAACGTCGCGGGCTTCTCGGCCCGACGCATCGGTGACCTGGACGCCGGGCGGCGCGGCGCGCCGCTGACCACCAATGGCTGGAAGAAATGGCGGCGCACCGAACACACCCACGACCCGCTCGACGACGCGCGTGGCAATGCCGAGGCACTGCGGACGATCCTCGAGGCGATGGAGGGCGGAGGCTGAACGACGCCGTCGGACGGACGCGGGCGGACCGAGCCCATCGGACGGAAGCCATCGGACGGGACCCATCGGACGGCCTCGTCGAAGCCACTGCGCGCCGACGCCGAACGCGCTTCGTCTCAGAACAACCCCAACTGCCCGCCGCGCTCCAACGGCCGTCGGAACAGATCCGTCCGCAGTTCCGCGTCGCGCTCGGTGCCGAGGCCGAAGCGCCGCGCGGCCACCTCGAACCGCCGCCGCAGCATCTCCGCCCACGGTCCTGCCCCGCGACCGCGGTGACCGAACTCGCTGCGGTACAGATCACCGCCGTGGGCCTGGCGGAGTAGCGACAGCACGTGCTCGTGCCGATCGGGTTCGTGCTCGGCCAACCATTCGTCGAACAGATCGGCCACCTCGCGCGGCAGACGCAGCAGGATGGTCGACGCCCACCGCGCACCGGCCGACGCAGCCTGCTCGAGGATCGATTCGACCTCGGTGTCGGTGAGCGCCGGGATCACCGGCGACACCAACACGCCGACGGGTACGCCCGCGTCGTGCAGGCGGCGCATGGCCACGAGCCGCGCCGCGGGCATCGACGCGCGCGGTTCCAGCCGCCGGGCGAGATCGGGATCGAGCGTGGTGATCGAGAACATCACTCGCACGAGCGAACGCTCGGCGAGCGACGTCAGCAGGTCGAGGTCGCGCAGGATCCCGCGGGACTTGGTCACCAGCGCCACGGGATGCGAGCACTCGTCGAGCACCTCGAGCACGGAACGCGTGATGCGTAGATCTCGCTCGGCGGGCTGGTAGGGATCGGTGTTCGTGCCGATGGCGATCACCGCCGGACGGTACGACGGTCGTGCCAACTCCTCGCGAAGGCGGGCGGCCGCCTCGGGCTTGCTGAACAGCTTCGTCTCGAAGTCCAGGCCCGGGCTCAGGTCGAGATAGGCGTGCGTGCTGCGCGCAAAGCAGTACGCGCAGCCGTGCTCGCAGCCCTTGTAGGGATTGATCGAGCGATCGAAGAAGATGTCGGGCGAGTCGTTGCGGGTCAGGATCGACCGCGTGCGCTCGGGGGTGACGGAGGTGGCGGGACGGCCGTCCTCGGACCGCGCGCGTTCGGCGCTTCCCCACCCGTCGTCGATCATCGACGTCTCGCGCGGCAGGAAGCGACTGGCGCGATTGCTCGAAGCACCGCGGCCGCGTAGGTGGCGGCGCGACCGGGATCCGTCCTGGGCGTCGTCCATGGCGCGCACCGGGGAAGAGCATCGAGCCGATCGTAGGCGAATCCTGGCCCCGGCCGCAACAAAGCGTGGCGATCCCGCGTCTCGTGCTAGGATCCCGTGCGAACGACCAAGTCCGGTCCCCCGATCCAGGAACCAGAACCGTGAAGATCTGCATCGTCGGTGCGTCCGGCAAGCTCGGTCGCTACATGATCGCCCACTCGCTGGATCGCGGACACGAGGTCATCGGGGTCTGCCGCACGCAGAGTGTGGACAAGCTCGACGACGTCGCCGACCGGATCACGATCATCCCGGGACCCACGAACGACCCGCGGGTCGTCGCCCGTGCCGTCGACGGCTGCGACGGCGTGCTGACCGTGCTCGTGCCCTGGGGTGTGCACGGCTACGCCACCGGCACCGCCCGGGCCGTGCTCGATCACGCTCCGCCCGGAGCGCGCCTGATCTTCTCGTGCGGATGGCACATCACCCGCGACGGTCAGGACCACTACCCGAGGGGCTTCCGGTTCATGGTCGGTGGCTTCGGACGGGTCCTGCGACTGCTGCGCATCGCCGACATCGACGATCAGGTCCGGGCCACGCGCCTGGTCTTCGACAGCGACTCCCGATGGACCGTGGTCCGGGGTAGTGACCTCGAAGAGGGCGAGAGCCAGGGTCTGCCGGTGTGGAGCCGTCACGTGGGCGATCCCGTGTTGAAGAGCAACAAGACGCGCCGCGTGGACTTCGCGCTGTTCATGGTCGACGCCCTCGAGCGCGACGAACTGATTCGCGAGGCACCGGCGATCGTGGGTCGCACCACACCTTCGGCCCTCGCGCACGCCGGCGACACCGCAGCACAGCTGGATCCCGCCGGCTGAGGGGCGTGCGGGGACGACGTCGCGCGCCTACCCTTCCGGGTCTCGCGTCCGCTCCGTCCGAGGCAGGCCACCATCGAAGCCGATCCCACCGAGACCCGCCGCGGCGTCGTCTACGGCCTCACTGCGTACCTGTGGTGGGGCTTCGCCGTGCTGTACTTCTGGCTCGTGCGAGAGGTGCCCGCGCCCGAACTGCTCGCCCATCGGATCGCCTGGCTCGTTCCGCTGCTGATCGCGCTCCTCGCGGTCCGCGGTGGGGGCCGCACGACGATCGAATTCCTGCGACACGGTGAGAAGCGCCGCACCCTCCTGCTCACCACGGTCCTGCTGAGCATCAACTGGTTCATCTTCATCTGGGCGGCCACGCACGACCGCGTGCTCGAGATCAGCCTGGGCTACTTCATCAATCCACTCGTGAGCGTACTGCTGGGCTTCCTGGTGCTGAAGGAGCGCTTGCGGCGCGCGCAGTGGTGGAGCGTGGGCCTGGCCGCGGCGGCAGTGGGGTTCCTGCTCGTGCGCACGGGGCAACTGCCACTGGTGTCGCTGGGCGTGGCCGTGACCTTCGCGTTCTACGGTCTGTTGCGGAAGCGGCTGTCGCTGGGGGGGATCGCGGCGCTGTCGATCGAGACCGCCGTGATGTGGCCGGTGGCGGTCGGATACCTGGTGTGGCTGGGCGCCGACGACCGGCTCTGGTTCCTGCACCACGGCTGGGCGACCGATGGTCTGCTGCTCTGCGCGGGCGTGATGATCGCCGTGCCCATGGTGGCCTTCGGCAACGCGGTGCGGCGGGTCGACCTGTCGACGATCGGGTTCATGCAGTACCTGGCACCGTCGATCCAGTTCCTGATCGGGATCTGGGTCTTCGGCGAGGCCATCGACGTCGACCGACTCACGGCCTTCCTCGTGATCTGGATCGCGCTGGCGATCTACAGCACCGACGCGTGGCGCGCGCGGCAACGCAGGCTGCGAGTGCGCGGAGCGGCCTGAGGGTCGATCGACGGGGCGGTACGGACACGGTCCTGGGGCGGTCCCCGGTTCTCTTCGCGGAAGCCGACGTGGGACGGTGACCCGCCATCCGCGCCGGAACTCCACTTCCGTCGCGGAAGTCACGACGGTCGTCGCGTCCCTCGACCCCCGGAGAGGTGCCGCCATCCCACCGCTCGCGAACCGCTCTCCTCCGCTCGGATTGGTGCTGCTGCTCGTCCCTGCACTCTGGGGATGGGGCTATCCACTGATCCGGGAGAGCATGGGTGCCATCGGGCCGCTCGGTTTCCTCTGGCTGCGCTTCGGGATCGCCCTGATCCCGCTCGCGGCGTTGTACGGGGGCACGCTGCCGCGCGCGACGAGGTCGACGTGGTCGCACGGGGTGGTGACCGGCATTGCACTGTTCCTCGCCTACGCCTTCCTGAACGCGGGGTTGGTCCACACGACCACGCCCCGGGCGGGGTTCGTGATCGGGCTCCGGGTGATCCTCGTGCCGCTGCTGGCGGCGGGGCTCTTCGGGCTGCGCGTGGCCGGAGCGGTCCGGGTGGCCGCGGTCGTGTCACTGCTGGGCGTCGCGTTGCTGTTCCTCACCCGCGACGAGTCCCTCGACGGGGCGATCACCGGTGACCTGCTGGTGCTCGCCAGCGCCCTGTTCTTCGCCCTGCACGTGCTGCTGGTGGGTCGTTTCTCCACCCCCGAGACCTTCGCGCCGCTGCTCGTCCTGCAGGTGGCGATCGCCACCCTGCTCTCGGCCGCCGGAGCGTGGCTCCTCGAGGCCCGCCTGCTGCCCGACGCCGCGTTCGTGTGGACGAACGCCCTGCTCGCCGGCCTCTTCGCCACGGCACTCGCCTTCTGGATCCAGAACGGATACCAGTTCCGGATCGATCCGAGCCGTGCGGGCGTGATCTACGCGACCGAGCCGCTCTTCGCGACGTCTTTCGGATTCCTGTACCTGGGCGAAGTGCTGCAGGGGTGGCAGTGGGGCGGTGCCCTGCTGATCTGCGCGGGCATGGTCATCGCGCTGCGCCGGTGAAATCGCCTGTCCGGTTTCATGACATGATGCCGTTGTACCACTACAGAGGCGACACCCGTCCCCCTGCAGCGTGGAAGAGGTCGAACATGAGTCGAAAGCAGCGTCTCTCGCTGGCGCTCGGTGTGCTGTTGGTCCCGCTGATCAGCTGGACCGCCTACGCGCTCGGCCAGGACGCACTGTTCCAGGCGACCGTCGACGGGGGTGGGGGAACCTCCGTGGGGAACACCTTCACGCTCAGCGGGACCTCTGGTCAGCCCGACGCCGGGCGCTCCGACTCCTTCGCGTCCGGCGGTGACCTCGAGATCCGTGGCGGGTTCTGGCACGGCGCCCAGCCCACGGCCACCGGTGTGGGCGACACGCCCGTCGCCGGCCGCACCGAGCTGAAGGCGCCCTTCCCGAACCCCTTCAATCCGCGGACCGAGATCCGCTTCGACCTGGCCCACGAGGCGCCGGTCCGCGTCGAGGTTCTCGACGCTCGCGGGCGGCGCGTCCGCACCCTCGTCGACGGCGTCCGCCCTGCCGGCTCGCACCAGCTGGTCTGGCGCGGGCGTGCCGACGACGGCCGCGGCGTCGCCAGCGGCGTCTACTTCGTTCGCCTGATCGCCGACGGTCGGGCCCAGACCCAGAAGATGACCCTGGTCAAGTAGCCCGACCGGATCCCAGGAGACCCAGCATGAGAATCCTCGCTCTTCTACTCGTCGTGATCGTGGTCCTCGCTCCCGCGGCGACCGTTGCGCAGACACCGGCCGGAACCGGATTCACCTACCAGGGCCAGCTCGTCCAGTCCGGCGTCGAGGTCAGCGGTGATGCCGACTTCGTCTTCGCCCTCTACGACGCCGCCACCGGTGGCAACCAGATCGGCAGCGACCTGTTCCTCTACGCGGTGCCCGTGGAACAGGGCGTGTTCAGTGTCGATCTGGACTTCGGGGCGAGCGCCTTCACCGGCGACGCGCGCTTCCTGCAGATCCAGGTGCGCACGCCGTCGACCGGTCCCGGAGGGGCCGAGCCCTACGACACGCTCCTGCCGCGGCAGGAGCTGACACCCGTCCCCTACGCGATCCACGCCCTGAACGCGGCCAGTGGCGACGGTGTGTGGCAGCTCGACGGTACCGGGATCACGAACACCAACAGCGGTTTCGTGGGGATCAACGGTTCCACGCCCCTGACCTTCGCCGAAGTCTTCGGTGTGCGCTCGCCGGCGACGACCGGTTACGGCGGCATGTACATGTCGACCGAGGGGGCCGACGCCTGGCCTTTCATCGGTTTCGACGCCGGCGGTACGCGCGCCTGGACCTATCTGCACGGCGGGACCGACTCGTGGCGCCTCTACAACGGTGGCGAGCGACTCACCGTGGAGCGCAGTGGGGACGTCGGGATCGGGACCCTCACGCCCCAGTCGAAGCTCGAGGTGGTCGGAACCATCCATTCGACCAGCGGCGGCTTCAAGTTCCCCGACGGAACGGTGCAGACCACCGCGGCCGAGGGCGCCGTCGCCACCGACCAGGTGCTGCTGACCGACGGATCGGCCGTGACGACGGTGGAGATCTACGCCGACGATCCCGCGTCGACCAGCGGCGGCAGCGTCGCCAATTTCAATGACGAGAACGGGACGAAGACCATCGAGATCGACGGGAACATCGGCGATGGCGGACAGATCAGCCTGCGCAACAGCCAGGACCGCCAGACCGTCAACATCCTCGGCGACTACACCTCCGGAAACGGTGGTCTGGTGGAGGTCGATCAGGGCGACGGGACGACCGGAGTCCGCATCCTCGGACACGGGGGCTTCGGCACCAGCGATCGCGGTGGAGAGATCCAGATCGACAACGCCGCCGGCCAGCGAGCGGTCACGATCGCGTCGAACTACGGCGGCGGCACTTCCAGCCGCATCGTGGTCGACGTGGTCGAGATCCGCGGCGGATCGGACCTGTCCGAGCAGTTCGACGTGACGCCCTTCGAGCAGCAGGAGATCGAGCCGGGCAGCGTGGTGTCGATCGACCCGGGTGCGCCCGGCGACCTGCGGATCTCCGACCGCGCCTATGACCGGCGCGTCGCCGGTGTGATCAGCGGCGCGGGCGGCGTGAATCCCGGCATGCTCATGGGCCAGCGCGGCAGCGAGGCCGACGGTGAGCATCCGGTGGCCCTGACCGGCCGCGTGTACGTGAAGGTCGACGCGCGGCACGGCGCGATCGAACCGGGCGACCTGCTCACCAGTTCGCCCACGCCCGGGCACGCGATGAAGGTCACCGATCACGCCCGCGCGACCGGTGCGATCCTCGGCAAGGCCATGACCGGTCTGGAGTCGGGGACGGGCATGGTCCTCCTGCTGGTGTCGTTGCAGTGAGTGCGCACCGTTTCCCGAAGACGCATCGGAGATCGATCATGATCCAGCCGAAGACCATCGCTCTGTGTGCGCTGATGCTCCTGCCGGTCACCACGGTCGCCGGTCCCGACCACGCGCCCGGCCACGGCCACGCGCACGACCACGGGGGCCTGGTCGCCTCGGGGGAGGTCCGGGAGTTCTACGTGCCCGTCCCGCCCGCCGTCCGTCAGCGCATGGACGAGAAGACCGCGAACATCGTCGTGAACTTCAATCCGGCGAGTTGTCCGTCGGCGAACGTGACGCCGTGGCCGACCGATGCTCGCGAGGCGTTCGAGTTCGCTGCCAGCGTCTGGGCCGCGATCCTGAACGGATCGGAGACCATCGAGATCGACGCCTGCTGGCGCAACGACCTCGCCGCGAACACCCTCGGCAGCGCCGGTCCCCGTGATTGGTACCAGAACTTCACGAACGCGCCGCGCTCGAACACCTGGTATCCGGTCGCCCTGGCCAACGAGCTGTCGGGGTCGGACCAGAACGGATCGAACGCCGAGATCCGGGCCAACTTCAACAGCAACTTCACCTGGCACTTCGAGCCCGACGGTCAGGCGACCAGCTCGGAGTTCGACTTCATCACGGTCGTGATCCACGAGATCGGACACGGGCTCGGGTTCGCCGGGAGCATGGTCGTGGACAACGGAACCGGCAACGACGAGTGCAACGGCACGGCCGGTGACGGCTGCTTCGGGGGTGGGACCAGCGACCCGTTCATCTACGACCGATTCACGGAGAATCTCAACGGTACCGCTCTCATCTCGTACACCAGTCCCTCGTCCGCGCTGGGCACGCAGCTCACCAGCAACGACGTGTTCTTCGACGGAACCTCCGCGAACATCCTGAACGGAGGCAACCGCGTTCCGCTGTACGCGCCGAGCAGTTGGGACTTCGGCTCGAGCTATTCGCATCTCGACGAGGACTTCAACGGCACCGACGACGCGCTCATGACCTTCTCGCTGAGCTTCGCCGAGACGATCCACTACCCGGGCCGGGTGACCCTCGGCATGTTCGTCGACATGGGCTGGGACATCCGCAATCTGAGTACGGTGTGGGTCGATGCCTCGTACACCGGACAGGAGATCGGTGGCCCGACGAATCCCTTCGACACCGTCAACGAGGGCGTGAAGGCCGTCGAGCCCGGAGGCACGGTGATCATCCGCCAGGGGAACTACGCCGAGTCGCTGACCGTGCTCCGGGCAATGGTCCTCGACGGCGAGAACGGCAATGCGGTGATCGGTCAGTGATGCAGACGGATCACGTCCTTCGTCGCCGGTGACCTCCAGCGGCGCAGCGCCGCGTTGGTCGTCGCCCTCGGATTCCCTACCTTCACTGGGTCCGCCCGTGCAACCGCCGGGCGGACTCGTGCGTATGCACCCCCCGAGTCGATCCGCGTTCCTCGCCGTCGCGGTAGTTCGAATCCTCGTCCTGGGAGAGCCCCGTGACTCCGTTGCCGAATCCACTGCGCGTGGACGCCCGTCCGGTCGTGCGCGCTCTGTTCGTGTCGTTCCTGTCGATCCTCGTCGTCGCGCCCGCGCGGGCCGACATCACTCCGCACGGCGGAATGATGCGCCACCCCACCGTGAGCGCCGAGCGCGTCGCCTTCGTCTACGCCGGCGACATCTGGACGGTGAGCCGTGACGGTGGTACCGCCACGAAGCTCGTCGCGCCTCCGGGTGTGGAGAGCCGGCCGCGCTTCGACCCCGACGGCGAGCGGATCGCCTTCGTCGGCAACTACGAGGGAGACACCGATCTCTACGTGATCGACGTCGAGGGTGGGATCGCACACCGCGTGACGCACCATCCGGCCAATGAGGTCCTGCAGCAGTGGACCGACGACGACCTGCTGCTCTTCGCGAGCAGTGCGGAGGGAGCACCCCGCAACAACCTGCAGCTCTACACCGTGTCGCCCGAGGGCGGCCTGCCCGAGAAGCTGCCGGTGGAGTACGGCGCCATGGCCGCCGTCGACGACGCGGGCCGCAGGCTGGCCTTCACGCCCTGGACCCGCGACCACCGCACCTGGAAGCGTTACCGCGGCGGCATGTCCACCGACCTGTGGCTGTTCGACCTCGAGACCTTCGAGTCGAAACGGCTCACCGACTGGGAGGGCACCGACACCCAGCCCATGTGGCACGACGGCGTGATCTACTACCTGAGTGATCAGGGACCCGAGCACCGCTGGAACCTGTGGCGCATCGATCCGGAGAACGGGACGCCCGAGCAGGTGACCCGCTTCGAGGACTTCGACGTCAAGGCGCCGTCGATGGGACCGGGGCCCGACGGGGACGGCGAGATCGTCTTCCAGATGGGATCGGGGATCCACCTGCTCGACCTCGCCAGCGGCGACGTCACCGAGCTCGAGATCACCATTCCCGGCGAGCGGCCCGATCTGCGCCCCGAGCGCGTGGACGTCAGCGACAACATCATGAACTGGAACGTGTCGAGCACCGGCAAGCGCGCGCTGGTCGCGATGCGCGGCGATGTCTGGAGCGTACCGCTCGAGAACGGCGTGTCGATGAACCTCACCCGCAGTGCGGGGACCGCGGAGCGTTTCCCCACCTGGAGCCCCGATGGCCGGTGGATCGCGTACTTCGGCGACGAGACCGGCGAGTACGAGATCTACGTCCGCCAGAGCGA
>Ga0102943_1000165_pt1 | contig 46031 bp, 41 predicted proteins | sample SalPonC_black_MG_FD_78174 | JGI IMG/M metagenome (GOLD analysis project Ga0102943, IMG submission 78174) | Salt pond soil microbial communities from South San Francisco under conditions of wetland restoration - Salt Pond MetaG... | ecosystem: Environmental > Aquatic > Marine > Intertidal zone >...
ACGCCGTAGGAAAGATAGAGGCACGCGGACAAAAAAGAGGGCAGCTCCCCCCGAACATCGGCGTCTGCCACGCCCTCCAGAGCAATGGTTTTGCCCTGGCCGTAGGATTTCACCGGCAGGGGGTAGTGATCAAACGCCAGGGAATGGGGGGAAAGGCCCTGGCGGGAGTGGGCAGTCTCCCAATGGATCCCGGCCACGGAGTTGATTTCGCAGTCCACGGACACGCCCTTTCCTAGTCAATCTAAATTATTCAGATGAGTTGCGGGGCAGGGTATATGGCCCCGCAACTGATTATTTTTCCTCTTCCACTTCGGTCTCCATGACCATCATGCATTCGTGGCATTCCATTTCAATATTGGGGACATCCCCGTATCTTTTTTTCAGTTCTTCTTCGCTCAGATGAGTGGACCCGCTGCACCCGCACTGGGGGCAGGAGCTTTTAATTCTGTACTTTTTATCTGCCATGATCCCCTCCTTTACTGATTCTTACCGGTGATTCTGGGATCGCTGGGACCGCCCTCGCAATCCGGGGTATAACAGGTGTTGTCCACGAAGGAACAGTCCTTTTTACAGGATGGACACTCGTTGGGAGGCGTGTCTGCCTCAAGGGTGTAACCGCAATTGTTGCAAATCCAAGTTGCCATGGGTCTTCTCCTTTGTCTTTGGATTGCCCCTGTCAGGGGGATATTGATTGTGCGTTTTTGCTCTGGTAAATAAAAAGAAACAAAAAGCGTGCCAAGGATCATACAGAATCCAAACAGATCTATGTTAACAAGCATACCACACAAACCGTCCGGACACCATGGGTTTACTTGAGGGCGGCCCTGAATTGCCCGGCCACATACCGCAGGTTCCCCTCCCAGTCCTGGGCCAGGGGATCGGCAAAGGCCACCTTGCCGCCGATTTCACGGGCCACCACATCAGCGCTCTTGGTTGAAAACTGGGGCTGAACAAAGATGATCCGAATTTTGTGCTCCCGGGCATGGCGGATCAGCGTCTGGAGCTGGGCCAGTTTAGGGTTTTTTCCCTCAATCTCAATGGGAATCTGGGTCAGACCATAATCCTTGGCAAAATAGCCCCAGGAGGGATGGAACACCATGAACTGAAGCCCCTGTTTTCCCTTGAAAACCGCCTTTAATTCCGCATCCAGCCGGGAGATGCTGTCAATGAAACGGGTGTAATTGGCCTCGTAGACATCGGCATGGCCGGGATCTGCCTGTGTCAGCGCAGCAAGGATATGACCGGCCTGGATCTTGACCAAGGCAGGGGAAAGCCAAACATGAGGGTCCAGGCCATGGCGGCCGTGAAAGGCCTCTTTGCTGTGCCCCTCATGAAGGCCCCCTTCGTGATGGCCATTGTCATGATGGCCATTGTCGTGGGCCTTGTCTGGCTCAGCACCCCCACCGTGGTTATGGGCTGCCATGGCCAGCTTGTGTATGCCGCTGTCCGTGCGGACCACGGACATGGCCGGACTGGCTGTGGCAATCTTGTCAAGCCAGACATTTTCAAAGGGAACACCGATGCTAAAGTAAATTTGCGCCCCTGCCAGGGCAGCCATCTGTCTGGGTTTGGGCTCATAGGTGGCCGGGCTGGCCCCGGGCTGAACCATGACCTGGACCGACACCCGGTCTCCTCCAATCTCTTGCACAAAGGTTTTCTGGGGCAGGATGCTCACGAACACGGGCAATTTTTCAGCGGCCATTGCATTTCCCCCAGACCAGACAAAAACAAAGAACAATACAGCAAAAAATTTTACCAGAACTTTCATGGGTATCTCCTTGTGGGTTGAATTGAACATACATGCAAATTAATTACTTTTGTATTGAATTTCAATACACCGGAAAAAATATTGCTATATATAGATTTTTAAAGGTTCTATTAATATTTACCCACAATCCTGCCATGCAACTTGATTGCATGGGAATGTGTCGTTTTTCTTGGACTACCCGGCATTTATGGCGGTGTTCAAAAATCCTTGCCCCTTGACTTTGGCACACCACCTGACATAGGCTTAAGCCTTTATATAAACAGAAAGAATCAACACCTGAGGATATTCAATGAAACGCATCTGTGTCTATTGCGGGTCCAGCCCGGGCAGCCACCCCGCATACCTGAAAGGGGCCCGGGACCTGGGCAATGCCCTGGTGAACCGGGGGCTGGGCCTGGTCTACGGCGGCGCCCGGATCGGTATTATGGGGTGTATTGCCGACACCGTCCTTGCCGGCGGCGGCGAGGTCATCGGCGTTATCCCCAAGGCCCTGGCAGACCGGGAAATCTTTCACACAGGCCTGTCCAGACTTGAAATCGTGACCACCATGCACCAAAGAAAAACCTTGATGGCAGACCGCTCGGACGGCTTCATCGCCCTGCCCGGGGGTTTAGGCACCCTTGAAGAGATCTTTGAAGCCCTGACCTGGGCCCAGCTGGGCTTTCATAATAAACCCTGCGGCCTGCTCAATATCCAGGGGTATTATGACCACCTGGCAGCCTTTCTGGATCATGCAATGGACCAGGGTTTTGTCACCGACGACTCCAGGAACATGCTCATGGCTCAGACAGATCCGGGACAGCTTCTGGACCGCTTTGCCGGATATCCGGCTTCCAAAGCAAAGCAAACCGCCTGACGGTTTGATCAGGGAATTTTCATGAAACGACTTGCCCCGGCCCGCTGGGCCATGCGTCTTTGTGCCCTTGTGGCACTGCCCCTTCTGATCCTCCTCCCCCTGGCCCATGCCGGCTCTCCGGTATGGAAAATAGCCAAAGGCAACAGCCATATTTACCTCGGGGGCACCATCCATCTTCTGGGCCAGGCAGACTGGCCCCTGCCCGACGCATTTGACCAGGCCTTTGGCAGTGCCGATATCCTGGTCTTTGAAACCGACCTTGCCGCCACCCAGACCCCTGAATTCGGACAGAAGATGATGGGGCAGCTGACCTATTCAGGCGGCCGGAGCCTGAAAGACCGGATCCGGCCGGCCACCTTCCAGGCCCTGGGGCGGTTTGCCAAAGCCCGGGGCCTGGCCCCTGCAGACCTGACCCCGTTTAAACCCGGACTGGTCATGGTCTTTTTGACCATGGCCCAAATGAAGCAACTGGGCATTGCAGGCAAAGGGGTGGATGAATTTTACTTTGAAAAGGCAAATGAACACCATTTGCCCGTCCGGTTCCTGGAGTCTCCCACAGCCCAGATCCGATTCCTGTCGGATATTGGTAAAAAAAACGAAGATGAGATGATCCGTTACATCATAAAGGATGTGGGAAAATTGCCCGGCCTTGTGGGCAGGGTAAAGACGGCCTGGCGCAACGGAGATCTGCCGACCCTTTACGCCGCCACCACAGGGCCGCTGAAAAAGGATTTCCCCAGGCTTTACCGGTCCCTGATGGTCAGCCGGAACACAAGCTGGCTGCCAAAAATCAAAGAGATGCTGGCCACCCCAGCGGTGGAGTTTATCCTGGTGGGGGCCGCCCATCTGGCTGGAAATGATGGCCTGATCCACCGGCTTGCAACCGCCGGGTATACCGCTGCCAACCTATAAGGGCCGGGTCTTGTCCCCAAGCCATGACCGCACATCCGGGTCCAGGCCGGGGGCCAGGACATCGTACACCTTGCGGTGATAGCCATCCACCCAGTTTTTCTCTGCCCGGGTCAACCAATCCCTGTCAATGAGGTCCCGCTCAAAATGGCAGAGGGTCAGGGTCTTAAATTTTAAAAAACTGCCAAATTCCGTTTCCCGGTCTTCAGTCACCAGGATCATGTTCTCCAGGCGGATGCCGTACCCGCCCTCCCGGTAGACACCGGGTTCGTTGGTCAAAACCATCCCCGGCTTCAGGGCCTGGTCCACAGGATGGGGGCTGATCCGTGCCGGGCCTTCATGAACGCAGAGGAAAAACCCCACCCCATGGCCCGTGCCATGGCCGAAATCCATGCCCTCCTGCCAGAGGAACTGCCGGGCAAGGGTGTCGATCTGGTACCCCCGGGTGCCTGAGGGAAAACAGCTTTGGGCCACGGCAATATGGCCTTTCAACACCAGGGTATAGTCCGTGATATCCTGGGCATCGGCAGGGCCGAGGTGAACGGTGCGGGTGATGTCTGTGGTGCCGGTCAGGTAGTTGCCCCCGGAATCCGTTAGAAACATGCCCTGGGAGACCGGGCGGTCGCTTTGCGGATCAGCCTTGTAATGGCACATGGCAGAATGCTCCTGGGCCGCCATAATGGCGTCAAAAGAATCGCTGACAAATCCGTCCTGGGCACTGCGAAATTCCCGCATTTTCTCTGCAGCAGACATTTCGGTCACCGGCCCGTCAAAGGTGTCCAGCCAGTGCAAAAAATTGACCACAGCCCGGCCGTCCTTTTCCTGGGTCTTTCGGATCCATTGGATTTCAGTTGAATTTTTTACCGCTTTGAGGGCCACGGCCGGGTTGGGCGCATCAACCTTAACTGCCCCAGGATTTACGGCATTGTAAAGATGACAGCTGATCCGGTCCGGATCCAGGCAGACCCGTGTGCCGGCGGGGATATTGGCCAGGGCCTCATCCACCGCCTCATAGGGTTCAAGACTGACCCCGTCCGATTCAAGATCCTGCCGGACCGAATCCCCCAGCTTGCCAGGATCCATAAACAGCCTGGCCTGGTCCAAAGTGATCAGGGCATAGGCCAGATTCACAGGATTGGTATGGACATCCGCCCCCCTCAGATTAAAGGTCCAGGCAATATCATCCAGGGTGGCCATGGGATGGACCTTGGCCCCTAAGGACTCAAGTTTGGCACGGATGGCAGCCAGCTTGTCCGTGCGGGTCTGCCCGGCATACCTTGATTCCAGGACAAAGGCCTTTGTGGCCGGCCTGGACGGGCGATCCTTCCACAGAGAAGATATCAGGTCCACCCCCGTGTCCAGGGACAGGCCCGCCGGTTCAAACCGTGAGGTATATTTTTTTTTTGCTGACGCCGAAACCATTCGGCCGTCCATGGCGATCACATCCCCCTGGTCCAGGGACCTGGCCAGCCATTGGTCAAAGGACGGAACATCCTTTTCCCCCTGCCGGATCAATTCAAATTCATCCATCTGGGCTCGGGCCTGGAGCCAGTATCTAAAATCCGTCCACACCAGGGCCTGGTTTCGGGTCACCACAGCAGTACCAGCAGATCCGGTAAATCCGGTCAGCCAGGCCCTGGCCTGCCAATGCTGTGCCACATATTCACTCTGGTGGGGATCTGCGCTGGGCACCACCACTGCGGCCAGGCCCTGTCTCTTCATTTTTGTCCTCAGGGCGGCCAGTTTTTCAGCACTTGTCATGAATCGTCCTTTTTACTCAATCACAAACCGGCGGATCAGGCGGTCCAGTTTCCTGGTCTGCTCCTCCATTTCCCCGGTGTCCTTATTGATGTGGGTGCAGTTTTCAGACATCTGTGCAGCGGCCTGGTTCACAGTCTCCATTTCGCCTGCAATTTCAGTTGTCATGCTGTCGAACTGGGTGATGCTGGTGTTGACCTCGCCAATGCCCTGGGCCACGGTGGCGCTGTTGTCCGCAATTTCCTTGGTGGTCGCTGTCTGCTCCTCAATGGCCGATGCGATCTCGTTGACCACATTGTTCATGTCCCCAAAGACAGTGGTAATGGATTCGATCTCTTCCACGGTTGTTGAAGATGAGTTGAGGATGGCATCAATTTTCTCTTTGATGTCCTGAGTGGCCTGGGCCGTCTGGGTGGCCAGGACCTTGATCTCACCGGCCACAACGGCAAACCCCTTGCCGGCCTCACCAGCCCTGGCCGCCTCTATGGTCGCATTAAGGGCCAGAAGATTGGTCTGCTCGGAGATTTCGTTTATGGACTCGGTAAAGGCCTCAATGGCCTTGGCATCTATGCCCAGGCGGTTGACCATCTCTTTGGCCCTGCCGATTTTATCTCCGGTCTGGCCGCTCATGCTTCTGGCATTTTCCGCATTTTTGGCAATCTCGTTGATGGTGGCTGTCATCTCTTCGGTGGAGGAGGCCACAATGCCCAAATTATCCGAGGCCTCATCCATGAGCTGGGAGATGGATGAGATTTCAGCGCTCATCTCATTGGTGGACTGGGTCACCGAAGCGGTAATCTCAGACATTTTCCCGGAGTTTTCCGAAATAGACGCCGCTTCCTTTCGGGTCACATCCACGGATCCGGACAGGGCATGGGAACTTTTGGAGATATCCTGGATCATGGTCTGGAGCCTTTCGATAAACAGGTTGAACCACCGGGACAATTCCCCGATCTCATCCTTGGAGGACACCTGGATCCGCTTGGTCAGGTCCCCTTCTCCTTCGGCCACATCTTTCAGGCTGGCGATGACCTTGAGAATATTTTTCACAATGGTGCCGGAAAACAAAAGGGCCACAGGAATGATCAGGACAAGACAGCACAGGTATACAATGATCAGGGTGTAGGCCACATCAAGGGTATTGTCCATGACAACCGTGTTGGAACGAAGCAGGGCAACGGCACCGGCAAGGGTGGTGTCCGAGTAAATGGGGAGCACCCCCTGGATATATTGTCTGCCGTCAACACGGATTCTTCCGGGTAAAAGCGGTTGGGATGACAGGTCCCAGTCTTTGCCTGCTGAGGCGGCAAGTCCACTGGCCTCAAGAGTCTCATGCGCCGGAAGACTGCCGGCAGACAGGCGCTGGCCTGCAAAAAGATTGACATGAAGGCCGGTGAGGTCTGCCATGTCCTTGGCAAAGGACTTGTCCAGATATTTAGAGGCAATAATAAACCCGAACAACTGAGGCACCATTTCCTCGGTTTCCTTGTTATAGGTATCCACCATCACCGGCACATAAACAGATACGGCCAGTCCGGTTTCAGTTTTTTTCAAACTGCCGGAAGATCTGGTGGCTGACAGGCCCTGGATGTTAACAGGGCTTTTAAGGCTGTCCAGTGCGGACTGGTCCTGCCATTGAACCTTATTCAGGTCACCGTTTCCCGGGATTCTGGCAAAACGGAAGGCCTTTTTGGGGTTTACATAGTAAAACCCACCCAGATACCGGCCGTCGGCCTGGGCTTCACAAAAGGCCAGCATCTCGCCGCTGGCATCATAAAGGGCCATGGTGCCGATGTCATTGCCCGATGCCGTGGCAAAAAGGGCGTTGGCCATGTCAGTATACCCGACTTGCGTCATGCTCAAATCATAGTCTGCCTTAAAGTCACTGATAAACTTTACATTATCACTGACCTGGAACACCGAATCCATCTGACCCATTTTCCGGATCAGGTCAGACTGAATCTTTCGAATTTCAACCTTGACATTGTTGGCTCCGGTGGCAATGCGGTCACGGGTGGATTCAATGTTCTGGTTATAGGTGACATAAGAAACCACAAGGGATGAGGCAATCATGACCATCATCACCACCAGGACAATGCCCCCCAGAATTTTCTGCTTTAGTTTCAAATTCATATGTTTCATAACAGGCCTTTAAATTTGATGCTCATGTAAAAAATCCAGCCGATGGCCAAATAAAAATCTTCGCATACAAGGCATGGTGCCTGGCCAGGGGCAAAGGCATACATGCAGCATGTCGAGCGCCTGGTCAAGCGCCATACCGCAGCAGGCAAAGACTTTTTTACGACACCGTCAATCAATACACTTTTCATGCAGGAAACACAATCGTTTTTCCCTGTCTTACAAAAACGTCACACCGTCCCTGACAAAACAAATTCAAGGCAAAAGTGGTTGACCCTGCCCCATCACCCGGGAACTGCCCAGAATCAGACTCATTTTTTGCTTGACGGAGTATCACCGAATTTTTTATATTGACCAGCATTCATATTTAGGAGTTGGTTAGAATGCAATACACTATTTAAGTTAAAGGGAGAACTGAACATGAAAACGATCCTTAAGTCCTTTGGCATTGCACTGGTTGCTGCAGCCTTGATGGCCGCGCCTGGATTTGCCGCCGACACGATCAAGCTCGGTGTTGCCGGTGCCCATTCCGGCGACCTGGCATCCTACGGCCTTCCATCCGTTAATGCAGCCAAACTCGTGGTTAAAAAAATCAATGCCCAGGGCGGTGTTCTGGGTAAAAAAGTCGAACTGCTCGTCGAAGACGACGCGTGCAAGCCTGAAGTGGCAGGCAACACAGCGACCAAACTGGTTTCTGACGGTGTTGACCTGGTTCTTGGCCACATCTGCTCTGGTGCCACCAAAGCGGCACTGGGCTTTTATTCCCACGCCAAAATCGTTGCCATGTCTCCCTCTGCCACCAATCCAGACCTGACCCTGTCCGGTGAATATCCCAACTTTTTCAGAACCATCCCCCACGATGCCAAACAGGCCGAGCTTCAGGTGGAATTTGCCACCAAGACCCTGGGGGTGAAGACCGTTGCCATCCTTCATGACAAGGGTGACTATGGCAAAGGCCAGGCTGAACTGGCCCAGGAGTATTTTCAAAATGCCGGTGTGGAAGTGGTTTTGTTCGAAGGCGTGACCCCCGGTGCGGTTGATTACTCTGCCATCGTGACCAAGGTCCGCCGGGAAAAACCCGAAATGGTGGTCTGGGGTGGATACCATCCAGAAGCCTCCAAAATCGTTACCCTGATGCGCAAAAAGAAAATGAAGACCCTTTTCATGGGTGCTGACGGGGTAAAAGATGACACCTTTATCAAGGTGGCTGGCAAATATGCAGAAGGCGTATATGCCACAGGCCCCATGGACATATCCAACAACCCCCTGGCCAAACTGGCCAAAAAAGAGCATCAGGACGAGTTCGGCAAAGATCCTGGCGCCTTTTATGATGCGGCCTATGCCGCAGCCCTTGCCATGCTCAATGCCGTAGAAAAAGCCGGGACCACCGACTATGATGCCGTGGTCAACGCCCTTAAAACCGAGTATGTGGACACCCCGCTTGGCAGCATCAGTTTTGACGATGCCGGTGATGCCAAGGGCATCGGGTTTGCCGTATACAAGGTCGACGGCGGCAAGTTCGTCGAAGAAAAATAAACGGCCCATTACAAAATGTCAAAGGGCAGGTGCCATTACCTGCCCTTTGTTTTTGCCCGGCGTTTGGTCCGGAACCAATACCCTTGAAGACAAAAGCAGGTAACCATGGAGTTTGACTTTTTCCTAGAACTTTTTTTGGGCGGACTCACCCGGGGAAGCATCTATGCCCTGATTGCCTTAGGCTATACAATGGTCTACGGCATTATCCAGCTGATTAATTTTGCCCACGGAGAGATATACATGATCGGGGCCTTTACCGGCCTCATTGTATCCAGTGTCCTGACAATGGCTGGATTTCCCCAGCTTGCGGTGGTGGTTGTGGCCGCCTGTGCCGCAGTGATCTGGTCCTGCGCCTACGGATATACCATTGAAAAAATTGCCTACAAGCCGTTGCGCAACGCCCCCCGTCTGTCAGCCCTGATTTCGGCCATTGGCATGTCCCTGTTTCTCCAGAATTACGTCCTCCTTGCCCAGACCTCAGATTTTCTTCCCTTTCCAAGCCTGGTACCTGACTTTGAATTCTGGGACCCCTATGCCCATATGATGACCTCCCCGGAGCTGGTCATCATCATCACCACAGTGATCGTCATGATCCTTTTGACCATTCTGATCAAGTTTACCCAGATCGGCAAAGCCATGCGGGCCACCTCCCAGGATGCCAAAATGGCCTCTCTGCTGGGCGTCAACGTCAACCGGGTCGTTTCCATCACCTTTATCGTCGGGTCTGCCACCGCCGCCATAGGCGGCCTGCTCATTGCCTCCCACATCGGCCAGATCAACTTTTACATGGGATTTATTGCCGGAATCAAAGCATTTGTTGCCGCGGTTCTCGGCGGTATCGGCTCCATACCGGGCGCCGTATTGGGCTCCCTGATTCTGGGATGGACCGAAAGCTTTTTTACAGGGTATATTTCCAGCGATTACGAGGATGTCTTTGCCTTTTTGTTTTTGGTGCTGATCCTGATCTTCCGGCCCTCTGGCATCCTGGGCAAATCCGAGACCCAAAAGGTTTAGATGCATACCTATAACCCAGGTTAAATACAGATAAATATGATGAAACTGACTGACGAATTAAAAAAATCCACCCTGGCAGCCCTGTGGTTCATGTTCCTGACATTTCCCCTCCTGGTCATCCGGGTCAATACGGTAACCGACACCGTTGAATGGCGGTGGTCGAACATGGCCTTTATCGGCGCGGGCACCTTTTTCATGTCCATTGTCTGGCGGTATATGATCCGGAAAAAAAACAAGGGTAAAAGCCAGGCCAGCCAGGACCGGGCCTCGGCCCTGAGGCGGTTTTTCGAGCAGAAGCAAAACCAGATCATGGCCCTGTCGATTCTGGGGATCTTCACCCTTGCCTTTCCCCACATCTTTTCCATGTACCAGACCAATATCATGATCTCGGCTCTGATCTATGTGATGCTGGGGCTGGGACTGAACATCGTCATCGGCCTGGCCGGTCTCCTGGATCTGGGATATGTGGCCTTTTATGCCGTAGGGGCCTATTCCTACGCCCTGCTGAACCTGCACTTTGGGCTGACCTTCTGGTTTGCCCTGCCCCTGGGGGGGCTTTTGGCCTTCATATTCGGTATTATCCTGGGCTATCCTGTGCTGCGGCTGAGGGGGGACTATCTGGCCATTGTCACCCTGGGGTTCGGTGAGATCATCCGGCTGGTTCTTGAGAACTGGAGCGACTTTTCCAACGGTCCTGCCGGCATTCCCAACATCCCCAAGCCCTCGCTTTTCGGCATGGATCTGTCGCTTCAGGCCCATACCGTCTACCTGTTCTATATCATTGTGGGCCTGGTCATCTTTACCATCTTTTTTATCAACCGCCTGCAGCATTCACGCATCGGCCGGGCATGGGTTGCCCTGAAAGACGATGAAATCGCCTGCCAGGCCATGGGCATTGACAAGGCCAATACCAAATTGAGGGCCTTTGCCTTAGGGGCCATGTGGGCGGGTATGGGAGGGGTAGTCTTTGCCGCCAAAACCACATTTATCAACCCGGCCTCCTTTACCATCTGGGAGTCGGTGATCATCCTGTGCACCGTTGTCCTGGGCGGCATGGGCTCCATCACCGGCGTCATCACAGGGGCGCTTTTGCTCATCCTGCTTCCCGAGTATTTCAGGGCCTTTGCCGAGTACCGGATGATCTGCTTTGGCTCGGTTCTGGTGCTGATGATGGTATTCAAACCCGGCGGCATTATTGAAAACGTCCGGAAAACCTACAAGTTCAATGCGCAGGCAAAATAACCCCATGACACCTTTACTAGAAGTAAACAATCTGACAATGGATTTCGGTGGTCTCCGGGCCATTGACACCCTTGACGTTGAAATCCACCAGGGGGAAATCGTCGCCCTGATCGGTCCTAACGGCGCCGGAAAAACAACCTTTTTCAACTGCATCACCGGCATATACAAGCCCACCCAGGGGGATATACTGGTCCATCCTGACCAAGACACCACCATCCGTCTCAACGGACTCAAGCCCAACCATGTGACCCGAAAAGGCCTGGCCCGAACCTTCCAGAACATCAGGCTCTTCTCTTCCATGACCGTGCTGGAAAACGTCATGATCGGCTGCCATCCCGTTACCAAAACCGGTATCCTCGGCGCCTTTTTCCGTGGCCCGTCCACCCGGGATGAAGAACAGTTCATCGTGGACAAAAGTTATGGCATCCTTCAGAAGATCGGCCTTGAAAAATATGTGGATGAACTGGCCGTTAACCTGCCCTATGGTGCCCAGCGCCGCCTTGAAATCGCCCGGGCCCTGGCCACGAATCCCTTTTTACTGCTGCTGGACGAACCCGCCGCGGGCATGAACCCCAGGGAGACCCAGGAACTGGACGAGCTGATCATCCGGCTCCGGGATGAAGAGGGCATCAGCATTCTTCTCATCGAGCATGACATGAAGCTGGTCATGAGCCTGTCGGACCGGATCGTTGTCGTGGACTATGGAAAGAAAATCGCCCAGGGCACCCCGGAAGAAATCAGAAACAATCCCCTTGTGATCAAAGCCTACCTGGGAGAGGATATCGATGCTTAAACTCAGAAATATTCAAGCCTTTTACGGAAACATCCAGGCCCTGAAAAACATAGACATGGATGTTAACCAAGGAGAAATCATCACCCTCATCGGCGCCAACGGGGCCGGCAAAACCACCACCCTCATGACCCTGTGCGGCATTGTTCCCCCGGCAAGCGGCCATATCGAGTTCCAGGACAAGGACATCACGGGCATGGCCCCGGACCGGATTGCCGCCCTGGGCATCAGCCAGGTGCCTGAAGGCCGCCGGATCTTTCCCTATCTTACGGTGATGGAAAACCTGGACATGGGCACCTTTTTGCGCAAGGACAAGGAAAATATCAAAACCGATATTGACCATGTGTTTGAATTGTTTCCCATTCTGGCAGAGCGAAAAAACCAGCAGGGCGGCACCTTAAGCGGCGGGGAGCAGCAGATGCTGGCCATTTCCCGGGCCATCATGAGCCGGCCAAAACTCCTGCTTTTGGACGAACCCTCCCTGGGACTGGCCCCGATTGTGGTCAAGCAGATTTTCGACATCATCAGAAAAATCAACCAGGAAAGCCGGGTGACCATCTTCCTGGTAGAGCAGAATGCCAACCTGGCCCTGAAAATCGCCCACAGAGGCTATGTCATGGAGAATGGCGCCATCACCATGAATGACACGGGCCAAAATCTTCTGGCTGATGAGAATGTTAAAACGGCCTACCTGGGTATTTAGGCAATCTGAATTTTTGGCAAGGCCCTGACGGGCGATTTGACCTGGGGTACAAAAACAAAGTGAAAACCATCATGCAACAAGGATAGCTGGCGGGGTTATTCTACCTTTATAATCTTTACGGTATGCCCCACCCAATTGGGGGGCAGGTAAATCCGCCCGCTGTTTCCCGAAGACTTGACCTGTTTTTCAATCATCTCTTCGCCGTAAACCTCGAATTTGACCCGGGGACGGGCCGCCTTGCTGTTGTCTTCTGTGTCCGCCATAAGCGGTTTGCTTAAATCTTCCACGTTACCAAATTACCTTCATATTATAGCCTGAAATCAATCATTTTATAGCCTTATTATACGGTTTTGGCTTTGATTTCAACCCCAGACTTTTTTCCGCCTGAACAGGCCAGACACTGTAAACCGTAAAATCCGGACATGCCAACTCAAGGATCCACCCCGCATGGGGGTTTTTTGTTGTATCCCCTGTGAATACAGGTGTTTCACCGTTGTAACCTGCCGGCATGCAACTTGCTAATGATAGGCCCACCACGTGTGCAAGTGCATTATGATTACCTTTAACTCGAGGAGAAGCAAGTTATGGCAAACGGAAGTGACGTTGTTGTCGACCAGGCCAAGTGGGAATGGTCGGAAATGTGGAAAAAAGAGGACTGGTGGGCCATCTGGATCGGATTCTTTCTTCTGATCGCAGCCATGTTCATCTATTTTCCCCACAGCGGGGATATGGCCAGTATCATCAACAAGGCCCAGGCCACATACGGTGAGGATGCCGCCAGAACATCGGCCATTAAAACCATTGCCTGGTACCAATTGTCCGATGCCAAGAAAAAGGCCGAGGCCAGGAAAATTTCTGCGGGCAAATGGCTGGCCAATTTTACCCATAAAACCCATAAGTGGTCAAACAACCCATTGGACGCCTTTTTCATGAGCAAGGAAAAGGCTGAGGCCAAGGCAGCCAAGGCCATGGCAGGCTATGAAAAGAAAAAGATTGCAGAGGACCAGGCCTTTGCCGCGGCCCAGGCGGCTGAAGCCGCAGCCGAGGCAGCCGGATTCAAAGATGCCTCCTTGAATTCTGCCGCCACAGTGGCCATTGACAAATGGCGGGACGCCAAGATGAGTGCCAGCAGCGCCAAGAAAAAGACCACGGCCAAACCCTATAACCAGATCTTTGAACTCATCGGACTGGGCGTATTCTTCTGCTTTCTTTTCGGCATCCCCATGGCCATCATGGGCACCCCGTTCAAGAAATTCGCCATGGGTTTTGTGCTGGTCTACGGCCTCACTTGCCTGGCCTGGTTCTTCAGCTACCAGACCACCATGAAGCATTACGGCATCGGTTATGCGGCCTGGGCCATCTTTTTGGGCATGCTCATATCCAACACCATCGGCACCCCCAAATGGGCGGAATCCGCCATCCAGACCGAGTACTATATCAAGACCGGCCTGGTGCTTCTGGGCGCCAAGATTCTGTTTGAAAAAATCATCACCATCGGCACCGCCGGTATCTTCGTGGCCTGGGTGGTCACCCCGACGGTCTGGATGGTCACCTATTGGTTTGGCCAGAAAATCGTTAAAATGCCCTCCAAACGCCTCAATGCGGTCATCTGTTCAGACATGTCCGTCTGCGGGGTTTCCGCTGCCATTGCCGCAGCCTCTGCCTGCCGGGCAAAAAAAGAAGAGCTGACCCTGTCTGTTGGCCTGTCTCTGGTCTTCACCGCCATCATGATGATTGCCATGCCTGCCGTAATCAAAGGATTCTTTCCCGTTGACAAGCAGATGATCCTGGGCGGTGCCTGGATGGGCGGAACCATTGACGCCTCTGGTGCCGTGGCCGCAGCCGGCGCTTTTTTGGGTGAAAAAGCCCTGTACGTGGCTGCCACCATCAAGATGATTCAGAACGTGCTCATCGGTGTGATCGCCTTTTTTGTGGCCCTGTACTTCACCACAAAGGTTGAAGTTGAAGAGACCGGCGCCAAGGTCGGCCTCAACGAAATCTGGTTCAGGTTCCCCAAGTTTGTCATCGGATTCATCGTGGCCTCTGTCACCTTTTCTCTGATTTACTCAGGGTATAATGACAGCGTGGACGGCCTGGGACGGGCCATGATCGACAAGGGCACCATCAAGGGCGGGTCTGACCTGTTCCGCAAGTGGTTCTTCACCCTGTCCTTTGTCAGCATCGGCCTGGCCACCAACTTCCGCGAACTCAAAGAACATTTCAAAGGCGGCAAGCCTTTTATTCTCTATGTAACCGGCCAGTCCCTCAATCTTATATTGACCCTGGTCATGGCTTACATTATGTTTTATCTGGTATTCCCGGAACTGACGGCAACCATCTAATAGACCGAACCTCCCCTGCCGGGTCTGACGGACCGGCAGGGGACAACCTATAAATAAAACGAGGCATTTATGTCAGAACCCGTACCTGAAGCCAATGGCGTAAAAAAAGGGGCTCGCCCCTGGGTCCTGCTGGCGTTCAACATCTTTCTGATCTGGATATTTGGCTGGGTGGTCGGTCCTTATATTGAGCATACCATTCCGGTATACAATGAAATCGGAAAGGTGGTTGAGGCCAGGGATATCGACTCTGCCGCTTATATGTACCAGGACTCTGTGGGGTCCTACGACGGAGAGTACTATCTCACCGATTCCTTTAAACACTCGGGGCGCAGTGACTACGGCCTGACCCCGGCCTTTTTCGCCTGCATCCTGGGATGTTTTCTCATCCTGTGGATCGGCTGGCGATACGCCATGGATTAGCCGCCTGCCATGGATCAACGAGAACTCATACAGGCATATGAACGGGGATTTGCCGCCCGTCTGGCAAGCCGGGTGCTGACCAAGCCCCGGCTGAACGCATGGATGATCTTTATCCCCTTTATCTTCATCTTTTACTTCCAGGACTTTTCAAAGTGGAAAAAACAGCGAAAAGCCTTTATTGACAATTGGATGCTGAGCCGAAAACGCATGCTCAATGAAACCTTGCATGCCCTGGATGAAGACAGAAAACCGGATATAGGCGGCCTGTGTGAGGTTGCGGACCTGCCTGAAAAGGCCCAAAAGCACTACAGCCGTCTGCTGCGGATTCTGGCCGGCCATTATACCGTCCTGCTCAAGGCCGGGGCAGACGACTATCCCGGCCTTGTCCGGTCAGCTTACCAGGGCAAAAAAGGGGACTACCTGTTTTTTATCAACCAGCTTCTGGACGCGGAAAAAGCCCTGAACAACTCCCTGGCCCCCCAGCTGAAAAAGACCAATCCCGATGTCGGTCAGACCATTTCAAAGATCGAGACCCAGGCAGACCAAATCCGGCGTCAGGAGATTGAGGATTTTTTCTAACCGGGCCTGGCAAAACCAGGTCTCTGCGGAGATGCACCCGAACAGGAGTTGTGACCATGCCGTCCAAAGCCATTAACCTCAGGCTGAAATTCATTACCGGCCTGGTCATGTTTGCCACGGCGTTGGGGGTCTGCATCAGCGTCATCATGTATTTCCACTACAACTCCATCATGGAGTCGGAAATCAGCCAGCGGTCCCATATGCTTTTGGCCCAGTCTGATGCGGTCCAGGATTATGTTAAAACCGTGCTACGGCCCCAGATGTTTGACACCCTGCCCGAGGACCGGTTCATCCGCCAGGCCATGTCCTCGTCTTATATATCCAGGCAGGTCATGACAAGACTCGGCATCAAAGAGGACTCAGACTACCTCTACCGCCGGGTGGCCATTAAACCCCGGAACCCCGCCTCAGCCCCGAACGCCTTTGAAGCCGGTCTCATCACCAGTTTTAACGACAATCGGGCGCTTTCCACCTGGGAGGACACCACCGAGGTCAACGGCCGTGAATACCACATGGTGGCCCGGCCGGTCACCTTTTCCAAATCCTGTCTCCAATGCCACGGCGACCCGGAAGATGCCCCCAAAGAACTCATCGAAATCTACGGCAGCCACAGCGGGTTCCACTATGTGGAAAACGAGGTTGGCGGCGTGGTGGTGGCTGGATTCCCGGTGGCCCTGATCAAAACACCGGCCCGGGAACTCACCCTGCAATACCTAAGCCTCTACCTTCTGGGCATCATATTTTTTGCCGGACTCATCAGCCTGTTTTTCGACCGCCTGGTCATGAAAAACCTCCACCACCTGGCCTATATTTTCAAAACCCGGTTTTCAGGTCAACAAGAGCAGTCCATCATTGAACGCCTGGGTAAAAAAGACGAAATCGAAGGGCTGGTGGAAGGGGTTGATGAACTGGCCGCCTGCCTGTCCGAGGCACGGAATGAACTGGAGGACTATGCCCAGAATCTTGAAATCATGGTCCAGGACCGGACAAAGGCCCTGGATCTCAAGGCCCGGAAACACCTGGGGGATGTCCGGCTCTTTGTCTCCCTGCTCAGCGGCTTTGCCAGTTCCCAGAACACCCGGCAGTTGATCTCCGGCCTCCTGGACAGCGTGGGCAAACGCTACAATGCAGACCAGGCCGTTTACCACTGCACTGTTGTCTCGGAAAACATCTATGCCTGGAAACCGGAAAAGCCAGCAGCCCAGTCTGTTTCCAATGAGATAAAAGAACTGCTCTGGAAGGACGATATCCGGATGGACGGCAACCAGGTGTTCATTCCGGTCAAGTCTCCGGAGAGCCACTGGGGCATTCTGAATTTGTCCTGGGAAAAGGGTCCGGCACCGGATGATCTGGATCCTGCCATTTTATTGGCCCTTGGCCAGCAGGTGGCCATCCTCATTGAAAACATCCATGCCTTTTCCAACATCAGGTTCCAGCATGATATGCTCCAATCCGTTTTCAAAGGTATTTGCGATCCCCTGCTCCTCATTGATGAAGACTATCATATCATCATCGCCAATGACGGGGCAGATGGCATACTGGGCCAGGGCACCCGCCGGGAAAGGGAAAAACGGCTCAGGTCGCTGATTTGCGACGGGCCGGCTGAGTCTTCCGGCTGCAGCCTCCTTGAACAGGTCATTGCCAGCGGCAGGGCAGTGAAACACGAAGCCCATACGCCGGACCAGCGTTTCTTTGACGTGGAACTTTATCCCATTGCCAGCCAGGATAAGACCAAAACCCGCATGGTGCTCTACGCCAGGGACATCACCCTTGAAAAAGAAATGCTGGACCGAATGCAACAGGCCGAGCGCCTATCTGCCATCGGAAAAATGGCTGCCGGCATCGCCCATGAGATCAACAACCCCTTAGGAGTCATCCAGGTCTATGCCGATCTGGTCAAGGATGCGGTGGATGACCCGGATACGGGCCAGGATGTGGATGTGATCCTCAAACATACAAGCAGTGCCAAAAATGTGGTCCAGAACCTGCTCAACCTTGCCCGGCCCAAAAAAAGTCTTTCTGGCACCTGCAGCCTCAACAGGGTTATCCGTTCGGAACTAGAGGTCTTTAAGGCCCAGGCCCAGGCCAGGCAGATCCGCCTTGAAACCCAATTAACACCGGATCTTCCCCAGGTCCAATGCAACATTGCCATTGTGGAACAGATCCTGACCAACTTGTGGATCAATGCCGTGGATGCCCTTCAGGAGGGGGGCGGAGACAGGATCTGCCTGATCACAGACCTTGCCGAGGATAAAGAGATCTGCCTGACCATCGAGGACAATGGACCGGGCATCAAAAACGAAATTCTGGATCAGATTTTTGATCCCTTCTTTTCCACCAAAGCGGTGGGAAAAGGCACAGGACTTGGGCTTTCCGTAGTCTACGGGTTTGTCACCGAACTTGGGGGAAGAATCACGGTTGACAATATCCCCCTGACCCGGTTTAATATTTTCTTTCCAACCGCAGACCGTTCAATCCAGCAATGGCCAGAGGAGCAATCATGACACCCTATGCCATACTCGTGGTGGACGATGACCCTGACTTTCTCAAGGGCATTATCCGCCAGCTTGAAAAAACCTTCAGTGAGGTTCCCATCATTGGAAAGACTTCCGGGGAGGCCGCCTTGAAACAGATGGCCTCTGCCGAGGTCGGGGTGTTGCTGTCGGATCTTCGCATGCCAGGGATCTCCGGCCACAGGCTTTTTGAAAAGGCCCTGGCCATGAACCCCCGGCTCTGCGCCATCATGATTACAGGATACGCCACCGTGGAAGCTGCGGTCCAGGCCCTTAAATCCGGGGCCTGGGACTTTATCACCAAACCGGTGGAGCGCCAGACCCTTTACCACACCGTGGAAAAAGCCCTGGCCCACTACGACCTGGTCCGGGAAAACCAGCGGCTCAAGGATATGGTCTCGGCCATGCAGACCGGCATGGCCCCGGAATGGCAAAGCGCTGCCATGAAAGGCCTCCAGGAAAAAATTGCCGCCATCGCCGTCTCTGATTACACGGTATTGGTTACCGGGGAATCCGGGGCCGGCAAGGAACACATTGCCCGGCAGATCCATACCTTATCCAGCCGGCAAAAGGCCTCCTGCCATGCCTTGAACTGCCCGGCCATACCGGAACAGCTTTTGGAAAGCGAACTTTTCGGCCATGTCAAAGGGGCCTTTACCGGAGCAGACAGAAACCGGGAGGGATTTTTCCTGGCAGCAGACAAGGGCACCCTGATCCTGGACGAAATCGGGGACATCTGTCTGCCCATCCAGGCCAAGCTCTTAAAATTCCTCCAGGACAAGGAGATCAAGCCTGTGGGGTCCTCTACACCTAAAACCACAGATGTCCGCATCATTGCCCTGACCAACCAGAACCTGGAAACGGCCATTGCCGCCGGCCGCTTCCGCCAGGACCTGTACTACCGCCTCAACGTCCTGTCTGTGACCGTGCCCCCCCTCAGAGAACGCCACGAGGACATCCCCATCCTGGTGCGCACCTTCCTGGACCAGACCTGCAGAGAGATGAACCTGGGCCCCATGGACATTGATCCTTTGGCCATGGCCTATCTTGCCCGCCAGAAATGGCCCGGCAATGTCCGGGAACTGCTGAACCATGTCCGGCGCCTGGCCGTATTCTCCAACGGAAAAACCATTGACATGGGGCTGATCCAATTGGTGGCCGGGGAACCCAACGCCCCGGCTTTTGCCAGCAACGACCCAGCCAGACCCCTGGGGTATAAGGATGCAAAAAAACAAGCCCTGGATCTTTTTTCCAGGGACTATCTGACCCGGCTGTTCAGGCAAACCCGGGGGAATATCTCGGAAACCTCCCGGATCAGCGGCCTGGAACGGGCCTCTATCCAGAAGATCATCAAACGCCTGGGCCTGGACATGGATCAGTTCAGAGAGCAGACCTGACCACGGGCAGGCACTTCATGGTTTTGTTCCCGGGGCGTATCTGCTATAAATATTCAAGATGACTATACCCAATATCCACATCCTTGCCACCGGCGGCACCATTGCCGGGGCAGCCCCCTTTTCCACCCATCCCGGATATGCTGCCGGAAAAATGGATATCCAGGGACTGCTCAAGGCGGTGCCGGATCTGGAAACCCTGGCCAGGGTGACCGGAGAACAGATCGCCAGCATCGGTTCCCAGGACATGAGTTTTGAAATCATGACCCGTCTGGTTCGCCGCATCAACGCCCTGCTGTCCCAAAGCAACGTGGACGGCATCGTGGTCACCCACGGGACAGACACCATGGAAGAGACCGCCTTTTTTCTGAACCTGCTGGTGGACAGCCCAAAACCCGTTGTCATGACCGGGGCCATGCGGCCGGCCACGGCTGTCAGTGCGGACGGCCCCCTGAACCTGTTCAATGCCGTGGCCGTGGCTGGCTGGTCAAAATCCAGCCACCAGGGGGTGATGGTGGTGATGAATGACAGGATCCACGGGGCCCACTCCCTGACCAAGTCCAATACCACTTCGGTGGAGACCTTTTTATCCCCGGTGAACGGCCTCATGGGCACCGTGAATTACGGGGCGGTAAAATTTTTCAGGGGCCCTTTTCGCAAACACACCAGTGTCAGCGAATTCAGGCCGGACTTTGACCTGCCCCTGCCCCGGGTGGACATTGTCTACGCCTGTGCAGACATGCCCCCGGATCTTATCGGGGCCTCGGTGAAACAGGGGGCAAAAGGCATTGTCATTGCCGGAGACGGCAACGGAAATATGAACCAGGCCTCGGTAGCGGCGGCCAGGGCCTATGGCCAAAAGGGGATTGTCATTGTCAGGTCCTCCCGGGTGGCCACAGGCACGGTGGGCCGTAATGTGGAAGTGGACGACGATGCCAATGCATTTATCGTGTCTGACGAGCTCAACCCGGCCAAGGCCAGAATCCTGCTCATGCTGGCCCTGATCAAGCCCCGCAGCCTTTCCCAGATCCAGGCCTTGTTCTACGCCTATTGATCCTGCTGCCGGCTTCACCCTTTTTTGGACAGGGGCAGATACACGGTCACTCCGGCGGGAAGGCGGCTGAAGTCTTCCATCTTGTCTCCTGGCACCAGCCCCTTGCCTGGTAAAAAATAGACAATCCTCCGATCCCGGTAGTTGTGTCCGGCAATACCATAGGCGGTATTGTCCCGGGTAATGGCAAAGGGGCCGCTGTACCCCACCACCAGCCGGGTCCCCACGGGAAGATCGTCCCAGTCCCGGATCCCCGACCCCGGCAGGATCTGGCCTGACGGAAGAAAATAGATGGTGGAGTCCTGATTATAGGCCTGTCCGGCATGGGACCAGGCGGTCATCCTGCCGGAGATGGTCTTGACCGGATCATTGGCCTGGACCTTGACAGCTTCGGTTTTCTGGTTGAGCAGGACCCGGGTCCCGGAGGGCAGGCGCTCCCATCCCATGATTTTGCCCACCATATCTCCGGCCAGGGTCTTTCCCCCGGGAAGAATATAGGCGGTATCCGGGGCATTATAATCCTCTCCGGCAATGGACCAGGCCGAGTTATCCTTGGCAAGAACGTTGGATCCCACGGCCAGATCAGCCACGGACGTCTCAACTGTTTTACCGGGCTTGCCGTAAAAAACCTTGGCCAGAACAGGGTCGGCCAGAAGGCGCCCGGCACGGACATCTGGATCATAGGACCAGGTCGGGCCCAGGCTGGCCCGAATCCGGTTGAAATTTTTTGCACAGCGCTTTCTGCCCCTGTGGTTCTTTGAAAACCAGGGGTTGGGTTTGCCGTAAGAAATCTGACTATGGGTCAGCACTGCCCGGTCCTGTAATTTGTATACCTTCTGCAGAATTTCCAGCAGCATGCCCACGGCCCGGTACTGGGCATCTGTGATCTTTGCGTTATGGTATCCCACCAGCTCAATGCCTAAAGAGACATCGCTCAGGTTTGACCTGCCCTGCCACATGGACCGGCCGGCATGGTCGGCACGGTACCGCCGGTCAAGGATGCGATAGGTTTTACCGTTCCTGGCAATGACATAATTGGCATGCCCCCCTGGTGTCTTTCTCCCGCTTTTAAACTGCTTGCCCTTTGAGACCACCCTCAAGGTGGCGTTAAGGCCCAGTTCCGAGGTATGGACAATGATGTACCGGGTGTGGTGACGCCGAATTTTTTTAAACCGGGAATTGATGCGGTGGCGATAGTCCACGATGCCGGCCTGAAAACGATCCAGCTCCGACCGGGTAAAGGCATCCAGCTCCGGAGCGCTGGCCAGGATCACACCCATGACCATCAGGCAGACAACAATGGGGAGCCGGCAGAAAAAACACAAGGCATGGGCAGGATCAAGCGCAGACATGGGGCCAGTATACCAGGCCCGGCCCAAATGGCAACAAAAGAAAAACCGGCAGGCCCCAAGGCCTGCCGGTAGTTTGTCCATAGAAACAGGAAAATCTTTTCGCAGGTCAGATTTTGAACCGCCCCACCATGTCGTCCAGGCTGGCGGCCAGCTTTGAAAGGTCTTCCGCGCTTTCCTGGACCTGGGTGCTGCGATCCGTCATCTCCGAGGATGCCTGGTTCACTTCGGTGATCTCCCGGGTGATGTCATGGGCCACAGTGGAGCTTTCGTTGACATTCTGGTTCACCTCTTCAATGCCGGTGGAGGCCTGACCGATATTCTCGGCAATCTCCTGTGTGGCAGAGGATTGCTCTTCAACGGCTGCAGCAATGGTGGCAACAATGTCGTTGACCTGGGAAATCACCTCAGACACCTCACCCATGCCGGCCAGGCTGCCTGCGGAACTGTCCTGGATATGGGTGATTTTCTCTTTGATGTCCATAGAGGCCTCAGACGTCTGCTTGGCCAGATCCTTGATCTCGTTGGCCACGACGGCAAAGCCCTTTCCAGCCTCTCCTGCCCTGGCTGCCTCAATGGTGGCATTCAAAGACAGCAGGTTGACCTGCTCTGAAATATCGGTAATGGTCTCCACCACCTGGCCAATAGCCTTGGCAGCGGCCCCAAGCTCGTTCATCTGGGCACTGGAGGACTCGACCTTGGCCACGGCATCCGAAGAGATCCCACTGGCTGTCTCGGCGTTTTTGGCAATCTCATTGATGGTGGCATTCATCTCCTCGGCAGCGCTGGCCACCGTGTTGACGTTTGTGGAGGACTGTTCCATGGCCGCGGAAACCGAGTTCATATTGGCTGTCATCTCCTCGGCAGCCGCCGCAACTGTGGCCGCCTTGTCAGAGGTCTGCCCTGCCCCGGAGCTCATCTCATCGGAGATGGCTGCCAATTCCGTAGAGGAAGACGACAGGGTCTCTACCCCCTGGGTAATGTCCGTGATCATGGTGTGAAGCTTTTCCACAAACTGGTTAAAGGCCGAGGACAGGACACCCACCTCATCCTGACCGGCCACAGCCAGTCTCTTGGTCAGATCCCCTTCACCCTCGGAAATATCCTTGAGCCCCTTAACCGCGTCATTAATGGGTTTGACAATGGCCAGGGAAGAAAGAAATATCAATACACCCACAACAGCCATGACAATGATCCCCACCACTGAATTGTACGTGATCATCTGTTTCACCGATGCCATGAATTCATCCTTGTCCTGGGTCACGCCGATGGCCCATCCAGTCAAAGGGACCGGGGCAAAACCAGCCACCTTTGCGGTGCCATTGAACACATACCCCTCAGCGCCGGATTCCCCGGCAATCATCCGCCGGGTGATATTTTCCATCCCCTTCAAGGTCTTAAGGTCCAGTTCAAAGATAAACTCCTTGTTGGGATGGGCCAGGATGATTCCCTTGTTATTCGCAACAAACGGATACCCCGTGGTCCCTATTTTGATAGATGTCAACTTATTGGACAAAGAATCCAGCTTTAATACAGATGCCATAAGCCCTGTGAAACGACCGTTCTTGCTTTTAAGAGGAACAGAAATCACTACCACGGGATTCCCCGAGACCTTGGAAACAATGGCCTTGGAAACAATGGTTTTTCCAGACGTTGCCGCGGAAAAATACCCCCGTTCAGATACATCCAGTCTTTGTTCCCTTAACGCACCGTTTTTGTTGTCACTGATAACAACTCCTGACGCATCCGTAACAAAGAAAAGCTCGTAATCTGCCCCGATTTTATTGTCAATGGCGCTTAAAAAATCATCCAGTGCCTTAAGGGCATCTGCTGCTTCCACAACACCAATGGACGCAACCTGTGTGACCGCTTGGATCACCACCGGGGAAACTGCGGTTTTTTTGGCGCTTTTCAACTCCCCCTCTAAGAAAAAATCCGCGGCCATGGCCAGATCCCGGGCCACCCGCAGGGCAGTGCCCTCACCCGATGCCACCAGGGCTTTAGACGCCGTATTCACCGATATCACCCCCACAACCAGCATAGGAATAAATACAGCGATCAACCCGCCCACAATGAGTTTCATACTGATTTTAATGTCTCTGAGCTTCTTCATGCGCACCTCCTGATTCTCATGACCGTTTTGGTGGAACCATATCTATATGGACAACTGCTTCTTATAGGATAAAAACCCCTTGAGGATTCCTTTGACCACCCCCGGCAGCAGGGCGGGACTGGCCAGGGGATCCAGGACCAGCCGGGGCTTGAGCCCATAGGCCCGGGCGCTGAGTTCAGCATCATGGGTCTCAAGGCAGATGATCAACCTCATATCGATAAACTGCCTGGCCTGGGCTTCCAGGAATGCCATATCCGCCTCATTGCGTATGCAAAAGATAAGGATGGTTTCCCCATCCAGGCACCGGGCCAGCGCCGCTTTGCACCTGGTCTCATCATCCAGTTGAATCACTGACGCAAATGTCCCGGCAACAGCCTTTAAATCGCCGATATAATCCCTGCTGTGTTTTGAAAAAACAAGAACCTCCATGGGTTTCTCCCTCTGCCCTGGCTGCAATTGGCCAACACGCTATAGGCAATTTTATCTGAAGAAACTTAACTACAAGAAATGTACCAAAATCACCGACCAATCCATTTAATCGTCAAGACCCTGTATTTACAGACCATAACCAAGAATCCATATCATCTGCTTCGAAAAGGCGTGTACCAAGACTGTGTTGCCCAGCAACACAGGTGGTGTTGGACAACACAACACCCAGGGTCAGGCGCGGCCCATTTGGTATTTGCGAAGGAGAAAATAGAGGCGATTTTTACTGATTCCGGCAATTCCGGCTGCCTGATCCAGGTCATGATTGGTGGTCTTGAGTAGATAGGCCAGGTAGATCCGCTCCATGCGTGCCACCCCTTTTTCCCTGTAGGATTTCAGGGGGGGGATGCGATCGGCCTCCAGGGGAATGGAAAGGATGGTCTGGCTGTTCGCCGATTGGCCATCTGTTTCATCGTTTCGGGGGATGTCCTTGCTGGCATGGCTGATCCGGATCCGGTCCGGCAGAAACATGGGATAGATCAAAGGCAGTTCAGGGGCTGAAAGCACGGCCTTTTCCAGGGCGTTGATCAATTCCCTGACATTGCCGGGCCAGTCATAGGCGGTTAATACGGCCAGGGTCTCGGGCAGCAGGCCCTTGGCCGGGACCTTGTGCTTGATGCACAACTTATCAAGATAGTGGGAGGCCAAAGCCTGGATATCCTCTTTCCGGTCCCGCAACGGCGGAATATTAATGGAAAAGGTTTTGAGGCGGTGAAGCAGGTCTTTGCGAAACCTTCCCTGGGCCACCATCTTGTCCAGGTCTCTGTTGGTGGCAGAAATCAAACGGAACTCCGATTGGACCTCCCTTGAGCTGCCCACCGGCCGGAAGCGCCGTTCCTGAAGCACCCTTAAAAAGGCCTTTTGGATGGTCATGGGCAACTCCCCGATCTCATCCAGAAACAAGGTCCCCTTGTCTGCCCCCCGGATCAGGCCCTCGGCGTTTTTTTCCGCACCGGTAAAGGCCCCCTTCACATGGCCGAAAAGCACGCTTTCCGTAAGGGCTTCAGGCATGGCCGCACAATCCACCACCACATAGTTCCCCGGAGTCAACCGGCAATTGTCATGGATGGCCCGGGCAAAGAGCTCCTTTCCCGTGCCGGTCTCTCCCTGGATAAAGACATTGGCGGTATTGGCAGCGCTCCTGGCCACCTGGGAGATGCTTTTGCGAAGGGCAACACTGCTGCCCACAATGTCACTGGTATCCAGGACAGCGGTATTGCCTGCGGCCATATGGGCCTGGCGATACTCCAGAGAGCGGCGGATCAGCAGGATGATATCTTCCTTGCGAAAGGGTTTGGTAATATAATCCCAGGCCCCGTTCTGGATGGCCAGGGCCGCCCCATCCTCGGTGCCCACGGCTGTGACGATGATCACCTCCGGTGCCGAGGGGCTGGATTTTATCTCCGGCAGGGCAGCAAGGCCGCTGCCGTCGGGAAGGTTGACATCCAGAAAGACAAGATCCACAGGGTGCCGGGCCAGAATATCCCTTGCCACGTACAGGTTCTCGGCCTCCAGGGCCTCATGCCCCAGGCGAAAGACCCGGCTGCTGAGGATATCCCGGATAAACGCCTCGTCGTCAATGATCAGAATCTGGGCCATGTTTCCTCCTGTCCAATGCCTGCTGGATGGCAGCGGCCATCTCCCCTATAACCATGGGTTTCTGCAATAGGGTCTCGGCCCCCAGCTTCTTTACCCGCTCCCGGTCCAGCCATTCCGAGGCACCGGTGATGAGCAGTACCGGCAGATCCGGCCTGAGGGTTTTCATCTTTTGCATCAGCCGGTCCCCGGTGATGCCCGGCATGGTCACATCAGTGATAAGCAGGTCCGGGATCTTTGGATTGACCTGAAACCAGTCCAGGGCCTTTAAACTGTCATCAAACCCGGTCACCTGGTACCCGATACTGGAGAGGCCGTCCTCGGCAATGTCTATCAAATCGGTTTCATCGTCCACAAAAAGGATGTGCTCCCCGTTTCCCCGGACAGGGGGGCTGAACTCAGCCGTCTCTGATTCACAGGTCTTTCTGCCCTGGTAAAGGGGAAGAAACACATCAATAACCGCCCCCTGGGGATCGTTGTCTTGAATGTCAATGCGGCCTCCCAGCCCGGAAACAATCCCGTGGACAACAAAGAGCCCCATCCCGGTCCCCCGATCAAGGGGTTTGGTGGTGAAAAATGGATCGACCACTTTATGACGGATCTTTGGGTCAATGCCCGGGCCGGTATCAGCCACCCGGAGCCTCATCTGCCCGCCCCCTTTTTTGCCCGCCCCTGTCTTGGTAAGGCTGATGGAAAGGACACCGCCGGCGACCATCATGGCGTCCCTGGCATTGGTCCCCAGATTCATTGCAATCTGATGAATCTGGGTGGGCTCTGCCAGCACCAGGATCTGTGAATCCATGGCCACATCAATGTGAATGGTGGCCGGCAAAGAGGCCCTGAGCAGCTCAACCACCTCTTTGATCAGATGGCCTGCGCTCACCGGGACCAGGGTCTCCTGCCCGACCCGGCTGAAGGTCAGGATCTGCTGAATGAGTGTCTTGGCCCGCATGGCCCCGGATATCATATTGTCCAGCCGGCCATGGGTCTTGGGCCCCACCGCTTCAAGGGCGTCCAGGTCTTCTTTGACCAATTCCGCATATCCTACGATGCCGGCCAGAACATTGTTGAAATCATGGGCAATGCCCCCGGCCAGGATGCCGATGGCCTCCATTTTCCCGGCCTGCATCACCTGTTTTTCCCGCTGCTCCAGCTCTGAAACATCCTTGCGGACCGCCAGAAAAACCAGGCCTTTGCCTGTTTTCTCTTGAAGAGGGGAAATGGTGGTCGCATAACATTTGGCAGGGCCCCCGTCAGCAGGACGGCATCGGACCTTGCCCTGCCATTTTTTCCCTGTCTCCATGGCCCTTTTCAGGGCATTGTAAAAGGCCTCTTGCCCGGGCATGGCCCCGAACATGTCAATGGACGTTCCCACCATCTCTTGACGGGGCAGGCCCATGGCTGTCTCAACCCCTTGATTAACAAAAAGAATCGCACCTGAGACATCATAGATCACCGCCTCGGAAAACGTCTGGTTCATCACCTCGGAAAAAGAGACATCAAAGGCCCAGGGGGTGTTGGGGTTGATCATGCCGAAGATTCCACTGCTTGTTCCATTTTTTTTGCTGCTTTAGATATACCAATGCCTTTTTTATACACCATCGCCCCACGGATGTTAAGACCGGACTGTACAATTTATGTCCTGGGTTTTCCTTGACCCGGGCCTGGGCTATTTTTTTTTCTCCATGGCTGCCTGGACAAAGGAAAGGGTGGCCTTGACCTCTTCATTTAACAGGGTGTCTGCCATGGTGTCCTGCCAGTTCACATTGGCCAGGTTCTGCCGGATCTTTTCAGCTGCATCCCGTTTCAGTCCCTGCTTGATCTGGATAAAGGGGCGGTTAGGGGTATCGATCCAGAGGGTGACAATCTCCTTGGCCCGGCTGATCAACTGATCTTCATCCGCAACCTCGTCCACCATACCGGTCTTCAGGGCCAGGTCCGCTCCGGCCATGTCCCCGAAGCACATCACATCCCGGTAGCGCCGGTCTGAATCCAGTCCGAACCGGACCACGGCGGTCTGGGCAATGGAAAGGCCCAGGCCGATCTTGATCTCGCTCATCCCCATCTTGATCTTGGGATGATTTTTCATGATCCGGTAATCCGAGGCCATGGCCAATATCATCCCCATGGCTGCGCAATGCCCGTTAATGGCGCAGACCACGGGTTTTTCGCAGACAAAAAAATCGGTCAGGATCTTTTCCTCTTCTTCAAAAAAAGAGACAACCTCCTCCCGGGTCTTAAACTTCACAAACATGGGCAGGCTGAACCCGCTGGAAAAAAACCGGCCCTCACCGGTGAGGACAATCCCCTTGAGGCTGTCATCCTTGTTGACCTCATCCACCATATCCCTGAGCTGATACAGGGTCTTTCGGGTAACGGCGTTGCTGGCACCGTCACTGAGACGGGCAATGACGATCTGGTCTTGGATCTCTTTTTTGAGCATGGTCTCTGTCCTTTCGCGCATTGGGATCATGGGTTAACGATTGTTTCAATGACAAAATTCATCACAATAAACAATGTTATTAACTTAATTCTCATCAGGACGCAATACCACATGAATGGACAATTCAACTGATTTAAAGGCGGCCTGCAGTTAGACGCAGCCTTTTTGACTGCACTTGTCTTTGTCATTGCCATCTTTTTCAAGTCTGGAAAATCAAATAAAGGAGAAGCAACATTCAGAACTGAGGACGGGCGCATGCCTGTCGGAGAAATCGCAGCGTCCAAACGTCGCATGGGCCGCAGTGGTTGCAGGACGGTATGATATTGTCAGGAGTGAAACATTTATCATTATCAAATCCAGTCAAAACTGGCTTCAGCTGCCAGAAGGTATAGGAAAGAAGTATCCTATGAATTGATGGACAGCCTGCCCTTTATCGTTGTCAAGGCTCATGGGGGGCCTCTTTTGAACGGGTTGAAATCCCGAAATCACGGATCAGCTGTTCTGCCGTGTGCCGTCCCGAGACCAGTGCCCATTGGATCCCGGGTATGGACTGGTGTTCCCCGCAAACATATACGCCTTTTCTGACCGGCCGGGCTTGGGCAGGGCCCATTGGCGGGGACTGGTCGGGCAGGGCATGGGGAATGTGAAAGGTTTTGATATGGCGCCAGGTGTTTGGGGCCGCCCCGAACCAGTCTCCCAGTTCTTTTCGCACCCCTGTCTCAAGCCCGCCGGGGTCCGGCTGTCCCAGCACCACAACGGCGATCAGGGCCTCTCCCGAGGCGGAATAGCCCGGGGATGTCAGGCTGGGAACGGCGATATTGTTGATGAGCTGGCCTTTATGGCCGTTGAGCATGAGCACCGGCCTGGACACCGGGGGCTCTTCTGCGGCAAAGTAGAGGCAGTGTTCCCCCACCGAAGCCCGGGCCCGGCCGGAAGCTCCCAGGAGCCTGGCGGCTTCCGGCCCCTCTGTTGCCACCACAACGGCCCTGGAATGGAGCGGCTCACCCGAGGCCAGGGTCACCCCGTCCGCTGCCAGAAAAGCCACCCGGGTGTTCAGGCGGATCTTGTGCTCTGGAATGGGCCGGGCGATCTGTTGTGGTATCGCGCCCATGCCCCGGGCCGGCAAGGCGGCATCTCCGGCGGCAAAAATCGAGAAAAGATACCGGAACACCCGGCTGGAGGCCCGGATCTCCGGGTCCAGGCAGGCCCCGGCAAAAAAGGGGCGGAAAAACCGATCGATCATGGCTCCGGAGAATCCGTACCTTTCCAGAAACTGGTACCCAGAGGCCTCGGGTCCTGAGAAAATGCCGTCCAGGCCCAGGCGCCTGTTGCCGGCAAAAAGGCGAACCATGCGCAGCCGGTCCGCGACCGTCCCCACAGGGGCGGTAAGGGTCTGCCACACATCCTTGGGCCTGCGGATTGGATCGGAAAGCCGGTACTGGTTTCGGCCCCTGCGGACCGCCACCCCGGGCCAGAAGGGGGACAATGCCAGGGCCTTGAAATCCAGCTGGCGGCGGGCTTCTGGATAGGCGGTTTGAAGGACCTGGAATCCGTGGTCCAAGACGAATCCGTCCACGGTGTCGGATTTTATCCGCCCGCCGATGCGGCGGTCGGCCTCAAGGACCAGTACATCCAATCCCTGGTCCATCAGGGTTCTGGCGCAGGTGAGCCCGGATATCCCGGCGCCGATGACGATCACATCTGCCCTTGTCTGATTCATGGGGTCCTCCCGGTTGGGGTCTGCACAACGATACAACCACTATAATCAACTTTTAATGCCAGCGCCCCCCTGGGTGGTCTTGGACAGCCAGGCCAGGGATCAGCGCGGATCAGGAGGGGATACCTGAATGTCCACCGCCCCCTTGAAAATGGTATCTGCCGTTACACCGCCGCAACTGGACTTTGCCATCATGGAGACGATCACCGTGTACCGGTAGATCCCCGGGAAATGGAAGACCATGCGGGTTTCGGGGAATCCGGTCAGAACGTCGGGTTTGCTGTTTTTCCCACTGGTGACGGGGGCGTTGCGCATCTTCATGTTGACCGAGAGGAAAACGCCCTGGGGCAGCTGCGGCGGGTCCAGGGTGAAGGAAAGGGTGATCTTCTCCCCCACCTTGCCGGCCAGGCAATCGCTGGCCGGCATGGCCCTGTAGGTCTGACCGCCCGGGGAAAAGGCACCCGGGGACGCGTCGGCCGCGCCTGCCTGGGAAAAGAGCATGCCCTGGACCAGGAGCATGGCCGGCAAGGCCAACAAAAGTTTCCGGATGCATCTGGGCGGACCTGCCATGGTTAATACATGCCGCCCATATTGGCGGCTGTGTGCACCGTGCCGGCGAAAAAAACCGCCCGTCCCATAAGCTCTCCTGCCAGGATCAGCACCCAGAGCCAGGCCGGTGTGCCCTTGAGCCGCTTGACCAGGGCCAGGGGCAGCACAAGCCCGATGACGATCCGTCCCCAGTACAGGGGTGAGGCCAGCCACTGCCCAGCGGTCTGCTTCATGATCTCCCCGCCGGAAAGCCAGATGCAGGGCACCAGCAGATAGATGACCAGGGCCACGACCAGGGTAACGGTCAGGATCCTCGTGAGCATGGGCTGTGAGGCTTTGACGGCAAAGACCTGACCGGCGCTGCTGCCCAAAAGCAGGGCGGTGAGGCAAAAAAACACAAAGGGCAGGGCATTGTTGATGGCCGGAAAGCTGGGCGGGGAGTAGGTCATCCCCATGGTGACGATGACCAGCAGCCCGGCGGCTGCGGTGGCAACGGCGAGCATTGGACTGGTCTTCTCCCGCATGAGGATGAGGCCTGCGGCCAGCAGGACCAGAAAGATCCCGATGGTCAGGGCCTCCCGGCTGAGCCAGGCCGTGCCCAGGTTGCTCAGGGCCCGGACCATGCCGGCCGGATGACCCAGGTGGAAGACCGAGGCGATGAGGCCGGCCACGAGGACCAGGCCTGCGGCCAGCCATTCCAGGCGGATCCTGCCGGGCTCCGCGTCTGGACCGGCCACCTGCCTGAAGGCAGAGACCGCCACAAGTCCGATGGCGGACTGACCAAGCACGGTAAACAAAACCAGGGGCATTTCATAGCTGTTCATATGTTTTTCCTCCTTACCACTTCTGGCAGTCTGGGCAGCCGGAACCGGACCGAAGGGTTCAGGACCGGCTGTCTTGAAAATCCCGGTGCATACTGCACCAGGCCTGTGGTATCCAGCGTTGACAGGTCAATGACCCCGATGGCGTCCACCGGACAGGACAGCACGCACATGGGGGTGAGACCCTCGTCGATGCGCTGGTGGCAGAAGCTGCACTTTTCCGCCTTTTTCAAAACCGGGTTGTACTGGGGAGCGCCGTAGGGACAGGAGCGGATGCAGTTGCCGCAACCGATGCACTTGTCCTGCTCGTGGATGACCAGCCCGTCCTCATCTCTTTTGTAGTAGGCCTTTACCGGACAGACGTTCATGCAGGCCGGGTTTTCACAATGATTGCAGGCCAGTGAGTAAAATGCCCGCTCCTTGTGGGGGTAGATCTCCTCTTTTAAGGGATAGACCTGGCGCCAGATCACACCGTTTTCCTGGTGGTACTGGTTTTTACAGGCCATGGCGCAGGTAAAGCAGCCGATGCACCGGTCGGCATCCACTAGAAATCCGAGTTGCTTTTTCATTTCAATCCTCCTTTAGGCCTTGACCAGGTCTGCGAACTGGTCGTGGATGGCCACGCCCGGGGCACCGGCCTTGTAGGCGCCCATGTCCGCAGAGGTGTCATCCACCAGGTTCTGGCAGTTGTAAGGGTTGTTCTTGAACCAGGCCTCGTACATCATGATGGCGTCTGGTGGAACGTTGTCTGTCAGCGATGCCGTGATCAAGACCTCTCCTGTCTTGTTTTTCACCCTGACCCGGTCGCCGTCTGCAATGCTCCGGGCCCTGGCGGTGTCAGGGTGGATATAGACATAGGGCCTGGGGTTGAAGTCCTCCATCCAGTCCAGGTTGATGAACTGGGAGTGCAGGCCGAACTTGGTGTGGGGGGTTAAGAGGCGCAGCTTGTCGTAGGGCTTTCGGCTGGCCACATATTCGGGCAGTGCGTTGAAGCCGTGCTCGGCGCACAGCTCGGACTTGAATTCGTACTTGCCCGAGGGCGTGCCGAACTTGCCGTCACCCCAGGCCAGCCGGTTGGTCCTGGCTTTTTTGGGCCCGTTTTTCAAGGCCTCCCAGGAATCGATGCCGAACAGGTCGTACACCCCCTTGTTGAACTCCTTGGCCATCCACTCCTTTGTATCGATGTCAGCAGGAAAGGTGCACGAGCCGGGCTTGAGTTCGTTCATCTTTTTGGAGAGGGCGGCCGCAATTTCGATGTTGGATTTGGCCTCGTAAAGGGGTTTTACCGCCTGCTCATTGATGGACAGCCAATAGTGCCAGTAACTGGCATTGACGGTCCACTCCTCGAACAGGGTGGTCACCGGCAGCACGATGTCGGCCTGTTCAACGGTCTGGTTGAAGAACTGGTCCACCACCACCACCATTTCCATCTTCTTGAAGGCCTCTATCAGCAGGTTGCGGTCAAAGTCCTGGCTCAGGGGGTTCTTGCAGGAGACCCACAGGGCCCGGACCGGGGGATCTGTGGCGTCCAGCAGTTCCCGGGCGGTCTTGTTGATGTTCAGGGTCCGGTTGGCGTAGGCCGGGCCTTTGGAATCCTCGGTAAAATCAAACTCCCCCTTGGCTGCCGGCCCGAGGTAGCCCTTGGCCCCTTCAGGGGGCTGCTGGACCATGGCGTGGTAGTTGAACCCCCAGGTCTGAAGATGGCCGTACCTGGCCCCGCCGCCGGGCTTGCCCACATTGCCGGTCATGGCCACCAGGGCGTCGATGGACCGGACGGAGGCCCCGCCGTTGACATGGCGCTGCATGCCGTATCCGATCCAGATGGTGGCAGGATCGGCTGCGGCAAATTCCTCAGCCACCCGGGTGATCCGTTCGGCAGGGATGCCGGATTTTTTTGAGGCCCACTCCACGGTGACCTCGGATCTGAGGTAGCCGGCAAATTCGTCAAAGCCCACGGCATTTTGCGTGACCCAGTCCTGGTCCACCAGTCCTTTGTCCAGGATATGGCGGGCCATGCCCAGGGCCAGGGCCCCGTCCTCAGAGGTGTTGATCTGCCAGTACTCGTCGGCCTTGGCCGCGGTCTGGGTGAGGACAGGATCGATGCAGACGATCTTGGCCCCCCGCTGCCGGGCCTCGTAGATATACTTCATGGTGTGCACGGAGCACCAGGCCGGGTTCACCCCCCAGAGGATGACGTACCGGGCCTTGACCATGTCTTCGGGGTCATTGCACCACATATTGCCCATGTCGTAGTTCTGGGCGTCGATGCCGGCGGGCCAGCAGGGCGTGCCCACCATGCGGGTGGTGTATCCCAGAGAGGAGAACATCCCCTCGACCCCGTAGTTGGTGATCCCGAAGTTGCCGGAATACTTGGTCATGGCCAGGCCCAGCATGGACCCGTCTTTCTCGTTCATCTCAATGAATTTTTCGCTGATTCTTGTCAGGGCCTCGTCCCAGGAGATCCGTTTCCAGTTCCCCGAGCCCCGGCCCTGCTGGACCATGGGGTATTTGATGCGGTCCGGGGAGTATTGTTTTCTGAGGTAGGCGTTGCCTTTGACGCAGAGCCCGCCCCGGGTGAAGGTGGACTCGGGCGCGCCCTCCACAAATTTGATCACCCCGTCCTTGACGTAGGTGACCACGCCGCAGGTGTCATAGCAGTTTCTGGGGCAGGCGTTGCGGAAGGTCTCATACCCGCCTTCGTAGACGATCCCGGCCTCGGCCTTTCCGGGCACAAGAAAGCCGCAGGGCATGGCTGCTGTCACACCGGCCGCAGTCATCCACTTCATGAACCGCCGCCGGGTCATGGGGCAGTCCATGGCCTGTTCGATGTCGGTCTTTTTCCACTGGGTCATGGGGTCATTCCCTCCTCTTTTATGGTCTGATGGTCAAGCCAGGTTTCCAGATGGCCCAGGGCCAGGTCCACGGCCGGGTGTCCGGCCTCGGCTCTGCGGGCCTTGTCGATAAACTGCGGAATCCAGGCCAAAAGATGCGCCTGGAGAAAATAGTCCCACAGGGCCCGGGGTGCTTCGGCATCCAGGCCTTCGGCCATGGTCGACAGCCCCAGGGCCGCGTCCAGCTCCACACCGAGATGATCATCGGGAAGGCTGCCCTGCAGGGGAGATGTCAGGCCGGCCATTTCGTATATCTTCCGGGCAGTGAGGGTGGCCTCTCCCATGAGCCGGGACTCGGTTGAAAGATAGGCAGACGCGTAGGGCGGAGCCTGCAGGGCCACGGGGCCCACAAAGAGCTTGTTGAAGGCGAACTCCGCGTGGTCCCAGTAAGTGCTGCCCGGTTCAGGTGCGGTCCGGCCCCCGCTCAGGGCGGTGCAGGCCCGGGCCAGGTCTTGGGCCCTGCGGGCCAGGAAAAAGTCGCGAAGCTGGGCCAGTCTTGTCCTCTGTTCCGGGTCCATCCTTGCCTCCTTTATGATGATGTATTGAGATATCATTAGCTTACAAGGGCATCGGCCCTTGCACAACAGGAGAGAGTGGGGGTTTAATGGGTATTTTTATCTACCCATTTTCCAGGGGGTGCTGCCGGGTATGGCCTGCCCCTGACCGGTTGAGAAAGGTGGCCAGGTTGACATGCCGGTTTTGAAGGCCGAGCTTGCGCCGGATGTTCTTGCGGTGGGTCTGGATGGTGGTGACAGACAGGTTAAGGGCCTCGGCGATCTCCTTGGTGGCTGCGCCGGTCTGGATGAACCGGCTGACCTTCATCTCCATGGGGGTCAGTTTCAGCAGGCCTTCATGACTGTCCTTGCCGCTGCCCCGGGCCAGTTTGAGCAGCTGGTCTTCAACGATGTCCAGGTAGGAATTGCGGATATCGCAGGACTGGGCCTTGCGCACGGGATCCAGGGCCGGCAGCAGGGTGGACCGGATGGTGTGGCCGACGCTGTCCTGGAAGGCCTCCCGCTCCTTGTCCAGGGATTTCATCACCGTTCTCAGGGTGACGTTCATCTCTTCGAGCTGGCGCTTCTTGTTCAGCAGTTCAGAGGTGCGCTTGGCCACGATGGCCTCCAAAAGTTCGCTCTGTTTGACATGGGCGGTGACGTCTTTGAGGATGACCAGGTATTCGTCGGAGGCAAGGCTGACCCTGTTGAGGGAGGCAAAGACGCATTGAAACACCAGATCTTTCACGGACAATTCCAGGGGCGCCTCCTTGGCCCGGCCCGCCCACAGGGGAGCAATTTCCTGGTCTTTAATGTTCAGCAACCCCTGGATGGTCTGACCTGCAGGGTCTTGTTCAAAGTATTTTCGGGCGGTGCGGTTGGCCTCCAGCACCCGGCCCCGGCCGTCAATGGTCAACACCAGGTCCGAAATGGTGTCAACGACATTTTCATACTTGCATTTTTCCAGGGTCAGCCGCCGGTTGGCCTGGTCCAGGGAACGGTCAGCCTCCTGGATGGACAGGGTGGTCCAGTCCCGGACAACCAGGGTCTCCAGGGCATCTGCCCAGTGCCTGATGAGCCTGCGGGCCGCCGTTTTCTGATCCCGGGGCTCGTCTCCCTGGTCAACCATCTCCTGGATGGCATGGACCAGGGTTTTAAAGCAACCCAGAAACATCTCGCCTGTGATGCCCCTGGCCCGGTGGCGGCGGGCGGTCTGGATGATGTTGTCTGCCCAGCTGTCCCCGTTGGCCATCAGGGAGCCAAAGGAGGGGAGGGCGCCCTGGTCCGTGGTTTCGGGGCCAATGGCCTGGACCAGGGGCTCTAAAAACCAGCGGAAGGCCAGGATGCAGTCCTCGCGCTTGGCTGTGGTGCTCTCCAGGTACCCGGCATCATCCATGTTTGCCGTCCAGAGGGGCAAAAAGACATCCACCTGGGATTCCAGGCGTCGCAGGACAAGGGATGGGGTAGAAACTGGCAGCATGCCAAAAATTACCACAAACCCGTGGGCAATGACAGCTAAATTGTTCGGCGGGACCCGGGCTCCTGGCCTGGCCAGATCAAATGAGAATCATTTCCTGTGATCTGGGGCGGTTCCGATAAGTTACTGGTTGCGAAAGATAAGAAGACGCTTTTTGTCAATCAACGTATGAAGGATGATTGACAAAGAGGATTAAGCATAGAATCTGGCCTCAGCCGGGCACTGCCACAACATAATATCATAACGAGAATGGAGGAGTTAACATGGCAGTGGTAAAGACAAGGGGGGTGACCTCGGAAACCATTGCTGAAGATCATATTGAAATTTCGTTAATGAATAGTTTTGATTTGGTAAGTATACTGCCACTCCTAACACTCAGGAATATTTTTTATTTCACCCACATAAAACCAATTGACAAAAAATAGCATTCATTTATATAGTAGGGTCGGCCATACGGCCGACAGGATTGCCAACCCTTTAGCCAACAGGAGGCGTATGGACTCTTTTACCGAGGTCAAACCCGGCCGGAGATGGTTTCAAAAGATCTATCTGGTCATCATGCTCTGGTTTGTGGGCCGGGCCATCCAGGCGGCCGCCAGGGTGGACAAGGCTGTGGCAAAGCAATTTTCCGCCATGCCCGACGGGTATACCTTCAGCCTGGGGGCCTATCCCCGCGGCCCTCACATGGTGGTGGGCAAAGACGACACCGGCCGGGTCCGATACCTGGGCCGCAACCCGGACAAGCACCCCGTACACCTGCAGATGATGCTCAAGAGCATGGGCGGTCTGTTTACCCTGTTCACCTTCAGGGAAAGCACCCCTGTGGCCAATGCCCGGTCCAGGCTCGTTGTGACCGGGGATGTGCCCCAGGCCTGTGCCGCTGTCAGGATTCTGGACATTGTTCAGGTCTATCTTCTGCCCAAGCCCATTGCCAAACTGGCCATCAAACGGTATCCCAGATGGTCAGTCAAACGCCACACCCTTGACCGGGCCCGGGTGCTTTTTCGCACCCTTTTCGGCCGTTAAAAAGGAGGGTCATCCATGCTATTTTCTTTCCTGTGCCCGGCCAAGACCTGCGCCGGGGTCAATGCCCTTGACCACCTGGCCTTTGAACTGGACGCCATGGGGGCGTCAAAGCCAATGGTCATCCAGGACAAGGCCAGCCATGATGCAGGGTTGACAAAAAAGCTCAAACAGGCCTTTTCCGGCTCAGGCATGACCATGGGCATCAGCGGACCTGCCCCTGAAGATCCCGATTCCCAAGCGGCTGCCATGTTCGTCAGATCCCTGTACGATTGCTTTCAGGAAAAGGGGTATGACGCCCTTGTCGCCCTGGGTGGCAAGGCCGCGGCCCAGGCAGCCAAGGCCCTGAATATTGCCGTCTCCCTCGGACCCGAGGCCCTGACATCCAAAGAGATTTTTCAGCCCCTGGCCCCCCTGGTCTTCCTGCCCACGGGCACGGATGCCTATGACGGCACAACAAGGGTCACCCAATTCAACGGCCACCCCCTGTCCTCTCCCCATCTGAGCCCTGATCTGGTCATGATTGATCCCAGGCTCATGCTGACCGATGACCGAAACCTGCTTTTGGACCGGGCCCTGACCTGCCTTGCTGCAGGCTGTGAGATCTTTGCCCTGTCCCCGGCCCCGCCGGCCAGGGCCTATGCCGCAACAATTGTCTGCCTGGCCCGGTCTGCCCTGGCATCCCTTCTGGCCTCGGGCCTCAAGGGGCCGGACAATCTCAAGGCCGCGGCCCGGGAAAATGCCCGCATCCACAACACATTGGTCCAGGCATCGGTCATGACCGGTTATCTCATGTCACAGGACGCCCCGATCGTCAGCCTGGCCCTGGGCCGGGCCATTGCCGGCCGGGGCCGTGCCCCCCTGGGGCAGATCATGGTTATTGTTCTGCCGGCGGTGCTGGAATCCAGGCCATCCACCGCTTTGGGGGATCTTTATCTTCACCTGAGCACCCCTGACGCCTTTGCTTCGGTTCCCGCCTCCCAGCAGCCCCTGGCTGCCGTTTATGAGATCCGGAACATCACCCATACCCTGTTTTCCCTGTCCCACGGACTCTTACCCAGGACCCTGGGAGAGGCAGGCTGGTCCATGGATGCCCTGGAAAGCTTAAGGGATGACATAAAAAACGCCTTTGGTCTCACAGACCCCAAGACGTTGACCCGCATCATGGCCAGGGCCCTGGACGGCCGGCCCATGGGCAATTAAAAGGAGGCTGCCATGCACATGCCCGCCTATTATGAATTCTGCTGCAAGGTCAATATCGTGGCCGGCCCCGACGCCCTGTCACAGATCCCCTCCCTGCTGGCCGCCAAAGGGGTTTTTCGCCCCATGATCCTGACAGACAAAGGGGTGGCAGGAGCTGGCCTGACAGACATCGTCACCCAGGCCATCGGCGACACCCTTACCATTCCTGCGGTTGAAGACGATATCCCCCCGGACTCGGATGTCCGGGTGGTCAACCGTTTGGCCGGGGTCTACCGGGAAAAGGGCTGCAACGCCATCATTGCCGTGGGCGGGGGCTCCGTCCTTGACACGGCCAAAGGGGTCAATATCCTGGTATCGGAAAATGCAGACGACCTCATGGCCTTTACCGGAGCCGGGGCCCTCAAACGCCCTCTGCGGCCCCTGATCGCCGTGCCCACCACTGCAGGCACCGGGTCTGAAGTCACTTTGGTGGCGGTGATTGCCGACCACGACAATAGCCGCAAGATGCTGTTTTCCTCGGATTTTCTCCTGCCGGATGCCGCAATCATCGACCCCAGGATGACCGCCACCCTGCCCCCTCACATCACATCGGCCACGGCCATGGATGCCATGGCCCATGCGGTAGAGGCCTATACCATGCTGGCCAAAAACCCCTTAAGTGATGCCCATGCCGTGGAAGCCATCACCCTGATCCGGGACCACCTGCTGCCCGTGATTGCCGACCCCGGCAATACCCGGGGCCGGCTGGCCCTGGCCTGCGCCGCCACCATGGCCGGCATTGCCTTTTCCAACGCCATGGTGGCCATGGTTCATGCCCTGGGCCATTCTGTGGGATCAATCTGCCATGTGCCCCACGGCACCTGCATGGCCATCCTTCTGCCCTACGGTCTGGAGTATAACCTGCATAAGGTGGAAGACCGGATCGCGCACCTTCTCCTGCCCCTTGCCGGGCCAGACGTCTTTGCCCGGACCCCGGAAAAAGACCGGGCATCTGCCGCCATCGAGTGGATCCGGGCCTTTAACCGGAAGCTGAACCAGGCCACAGACAAAAAGCACCCCACCTGTCTTAAGGACATCATTGGGCAGGACGGCAGCCCCCGGGTGTTGCGATCCGACCTGCCCCGCATTGCCAGGACCGCCCTGGGGGACGGTGCGGTGTTCTACAACCCCGAGGACCTGGATTACCAGGACCTTCTCATGGTGGCTGAAGCTGCATGGGAGGGCATTCCCTTAGATCTGTCAAAGATAAAAAAAGGATAAGACCCATGAAACCCAAAGGTGTGATGGGAAAGATCATGATGGTAGACCTGGGCACCGGCACTATTGAAATCCAGCCGGTACCGGACAAGGTCTATGAAACCCTGCTGTCCGGCATGGGCCTGGCCGCCCATGTCCTTTACCGAGAGATCCCTGCCCAGGCCGATCCCCTGGGGCCGGACAATGTCCTGGGATTTGTATCCGGCCTGCTGACCGGCACAGGCGCCCTGTTCACCGGCCGCTGGATGGTCACCGGCAAAAGTCCTTTGACCGGCTCCTGGGGAGAGGCCAACTGCGGGGGGTACTTCTCCCCGGCCATCAAGCGCTGCGGCGTGGACGGCATCTTTTTCAAAGGCATCAGCACGGCCCCGGTCTACCTTCATGTGGGCCATAAAGGGGCCAGACTCCGGGATGCCACCGCCCTTTGGGGCAGGGATGCCGTGGACACAGAAGAGGCCCTGAAAAAGATCCACAACAGGGCAAAGGTGGCCTGCATCGGCCAGGCCGGGGAACAGACCTCCCTGATCTCAGGGGTCTCCACGGACAAGGGGCGCATGGCGGCCCGGTCCGGACTAGGCGCGGTCATGGGATCCAAGCGGCTCAAGGCCGTGGTCCTTCAGGGCCAACAGCGCATCCCTGTCCACAACCGCGGAAAAATGAAAGCTGTAAGCAAGATCTGCAGCAAATGGGTGGGATTCCAGCCCCCCTTTGTTCCGGGCTGGCTCACCGGGCCCTTGGGGATTGTCATGCGGATCCTGCCCTTTGCCGCCACCCAGGACGGTCTTTTGTACAAGATCATGCTGAGAAAATGGGGCACGGTTTCCATGAACCAGACCTCGGTGGAAATGGGTGACGCCCCCGTTAAAAACTGGCTGGGGTCTTCCCGGGACTGGGGGCTTTTCAAATCCTTTTCCACCAACCCGGACCGGTTCACCAAAACCGAGGTGAGCAAGTTTCACTGCTACTCCTGCCCCTTGGGCTGCGGCGGCATCTGTAAGACCAAAGGCAAGTACAAACAAACCCACAAACCCGAATACGAAACCGTGCTGTCTTTTGGCGGCTTTGTCATGAACAAGGACATGGACACGGTGTTCACCCTCAACGAGACGCTCAATCGGGCGGGCATGGACACCATTTCCGCAGGGCATGTCGTGGCCTTTGCCATGGAATGCTGGGAAAAGGGGATAATCCGGGAAAAAGACACCGAAGGCCAGTCCCTGAAATGGGGGGATCCCAAAGCGGTTGAATTTTTAATCCAGGCCATGATCAACAGAAAGGGTATCGGCCATGTCCTGGCCGACGGGGTCAAGGCGGCCGCGGCCAGGCTGGGGCCCGAGGCCCAGGCCATGGCCCTGCACTGCGGGGGCCAGGAACCGGCCATGCACGACGCCAGAAATGACCCGGGCTTTGCCCTGCACTATAGTGTGGAACCGGCCCCGGGCCGCCACACCAACGGGGCCGGCCTCTACTACGAGATGTATCAGTTGTGGAAAAAGGTCAAAGGCCTGCCCAACCCCGGCCTGGGCCATTTCAAATCCTCCAGGTACAAGAAAAACATCACCCACGCCCGGGTGGGCAAGGCCAACTCCGAATTCCTCAATGTAATGAACGGGGCCGGGGCCTGCCTGTTCGGCGGATTTTTAGGGGCCAGTCGCATCCGGATCTTTGACTGGCTCAACGCGGCCACTGGCTGGCGCTTTACCCCGGAGGAGTACATGGAAAAAGGCGGCAACATCCAGGTCCTGAAACAGGCCTTTAACATCAAACAGGGGTTTGATCCCAAAACAGCCACGGCCCCGGACCGGATCCTGGGTATCCCGGCCCAGCGCCACGGGGCCAACAAAAACAGAACCGTGGATGTGGAAACCATGATGAGAGACTATTGGCGGTTGTTCGGCTGGGACCCGGATACGGGCCAGCCCCATGAAGACACAGTCAACCGCGTGACATCCATTGCCTGACAAGAGGAAAACCTATGGCCTATTTTATTTTAGACGCATGTACCGGATGCACCGCCTGCAGCCGCATCTGCCCGGTCCAAGCCATCTTGGGAGAAAAAAAGGCAAGACACCAAATTGATCCTGACCGCTGCATCCAATGCGGGGCCTGCGGCAGGATCTGCCCAGCCGGCGCAGTGCAGGACAGCTTTGGCATCCTGGTTTCCCAGACCCCCAAAAAACAATGGCCCCGCCCGCAATTTGACCTGTCCGCCTGCATGTCCTGCGGGGTCTGCCAGGACAGCTGCCCGGCCGGGGTGATCGCCCAGTCCCTTCAGCAGGTGGGCAACCGCCACCTGTTTCCCTTTCTGGAGAATGCCGCGGGCTGCATTGCCTGCGGGTTCTGTGCCCAGGACTGCCCGGTGGATGCCATAACCCTGGTGGTTCCGGAAAAAGACACGGCAGAGGAACCGGCTGCCTGATGGCAAAAACCGCCATGGGCACCGGAAAGGACAACCGGATCAAACTTTTGGATGCCGCTGCCGCAGTCATTGCAGACAAGGGGATGGACCGGGCCAGCCTGTCCGAGATCGCCCGGGCATCAGGCTTAAGCAAGGGCACCCTCTACTATTATTATGCCAGTAAAAACGATTTGATTTTTGATATGGCAGACCGGCACATGGCAGACCTGACCACGGCCCTGTTCAAGATGATCGAGGAAAACCAGACCACCTCCATGGAGGACCTGCTTTTTGCTTTTTTCTCAACCCTTCTGGCCTCCAAGACCAGAAGCCGCCTTCACCTCTACCTGGTCCGGGAGGCTGTCTCGGGCCACGGGGATCTCAAGAAGCGGTTCCAGGCCACCTATGCCCGGTGGTTTTCCATGGTGGATGATGTCTACGAAAAAATGGGCAGGTCAAAGACGAATATTCCGGCCAAAGCCGCATTTCTGGTGGCCGTGGCTGACGGGTTCATCCTTCAGACCCTTTTGGAGACCCAGCAGCCGGATATCCAGACAATCGTCCGCCTCATGCTCAGGGTCATCGAAGAGTAGAAGATTGTTTTTCCGCCGGCTGCTGTTTTCTGCCAAATACCCCTTTGATCCACATGAACAGCCGTTTGATGCCGGCCCAGAGTCTGGGCAGCATCCATATGAGCAGCAGAACAAAACCCCCTAACAGGACAAGAAACAGAACCGGATGCTCAAGGGCAGCCCACACCCCTGCAACCACGGCGATATCCTCCAGCACCGATGCGGTCCAGTTGGTGACAGGTTCAGGCGAGGCATTGATCAATACCCGGGAGCCGGCCTTGGTAAAATGGCTGCCCGCAGCCATGCCCCCGCCAAGAATCGCCGCAGCCAGGGTGACCGCAGGATTGACATCGCCGACTGCCCCGGCGGCCAGCATGACCCCGGCCGGTATCCTGACAAAGGTATGGAGGCTGTCCCAGCCGGTATCCACCCCAGGTACCTTGTCCGCAAAAAACTCCACTGCATACATGAACCCGGCAGCCACCAGCACCATGGGATCTGTTAAGATGTCAAGCCCGGCTGGCAGAACAATATTGCCGGTGGTCCCCATGAATCCCAGGACCAGAATGGTGGCGTACAGGTTGATACCACTGGCCCAGGCCGCTCCCATGGTCAGGGAAATGGTCTTGATGATCTCATCCAATTGCTCCATACACCCTCCCTAAACACGGTCCGACACCTTAAACCCGCTCACGGACTGGCCCAGATCCTTGGAAATCCCGGAAAGATCCCTGGATTTGGCATCCACATCCTCGCTGATCTCTGAAAATTCCCCGGCAGTCTCTGACACCTTTGAAATGCCCTGGGCCATGTTCCGGGCGGCTGCAGAGGCCTGGGCAATGCTGTGGTTCACCTCTCCCAAGCCTGTGGACGCCTGGGCGATATTATCTGCAATCTGCGCCGTGGTGCTGGACTGCTGATCCACGGCATCGGCAATCTGCCCGGCCATCTGGCTCACCTCTTCAATGACCTGGCTGACACTGACAATCTCCGCCACACTGTCATCGGTGGATGACCTTATGGTTTCCACGGTTTGCTTGATCTCTTCTGTTGCCTTGGCGGTCTGGCCGGCCAGGTCCTTGATCTCCGATGCCACCACGGCAAAGCCCTTCCCGGCCTCACCGGCCCTGGCTGCTTCAATGGTGGCGTTGAGGGCCAAAAGGTTGGTCTGCTCGGAGATATCAGAGATCACCCCGGTCATCCGGATAATTTCACCGGTGGCGTCGTTGAGCTGGCCGATTTTTTCCGAGGCCTGCCTGGACCGGGTCACGGCCGTCCCTGTAATGGTCCGGCTCTGTTCGGAGTTGCCGGCAATCCCGGAAATCGAGGCGTTCAGTTCCCCTGCGGCTTCAGACACCGTGGAAATATTGGTAGAGGCCTGCTCCACAGACGCGGCCACCGAATTCATGACCATGGTCACATTATCAGCCTCACCGGCAAGCGATTCCACCTGGCCGGCCACGTCCCGGGCCCCGTCTTTCATGGTGGATGAAAGCGTGGACAGGCTGCCGGAAAAATCACTCACCGACACCACACTGCCCTTGAGTTCCCGAACCAATTGCTCCAGCTTTTCGATAAAGGCGTTGAACCACAGGGACAGATCCCCGATCTCATCCTTGGAGAGGATCTCCATGCGCTGGGTCAGGTCTCCCTCTCCCTGGGCAATGTCTTTGAGCTCTTTTCGGATGGCACCCAGGGGAGAGACGACAAATTTCTGGATCAGGCCAAAGATCCCCACGCCCAGCACCAGAATGGAGACCAGTCCAATGACCATGAGCAGGGACCTCAGTTTTCTGGCCGGCTGCATCAACTCGTGGGAACTGACGGTCAGCGCCAGGGTCCAGCCGGTGCCCTGGATGCGGGAAAATCCCACCAACCAGTCCTGGCCGCCTTCCCGGTAGGATGTAAACCCGTTTTTTTCCCCGAGAATGACTCTTCCATAATCCAGGGTGGAAATATCCAGGGCCATCTGTTTGCCCGCATCTGGATGGTAGATGGCCTGCCCCTTGTCTGACACCAGATACCCGTATCCGGTGTTCCCGGCCGTCAGGGGTTTGATGAACTTATCCCCCAGCGCGGAAAGGCGGACCTGGCCCAGCATCACCCCGGCCACCTTGTTATTCATCTTGACAGGCACGCTGATGAAAAACACCGGGGTGCCGGACCCTGTGGCTTTTTCCACAGAAGATACCCTGATTTTCCCTGCCATGGCAGAGGTGAAAAAAGGGGTCCCGGAAACATCCAGATCCTGGGTATCATTGCTTGCAGCAATGGCCATTCCCTGGGCATCAGTCAGCACCAGGGCCTCAAAATAGGGGCGGTCTGCTGCATATGCCTTGAAAAAGGAGGCGGCCTTTGACCGAAGTCCCTTATAGCGGGTGGCCTTCTGGACATCCTTGTAATCGGCCAGCTTTCCGGTTTCAGCCAAAAGGGCCTCTATCTGATCGTTGAGCCGGGCCCCTGCCGAGGCCACGGTTTCCTGGAGCCGGGCTTCGGATAGGTGAAAGATGGTCTCTTTGACAGAGGTATAGGAAATCATTGTTGAAATGATAATACTCAGGGTAATCAAGACAACTGTGGGAACAAGTATCTTGGTCTTTAAATTCATTGATTCAGGTCTCCTGATTG
>Ga0102943_1000166_pt1 | contig 45881 bp, 45 predicted proteins | sample SalPonC_black_MG_FD_78174 | JGI IMG/M metagenome (GOLD analysis project Ga0102943, IMG submission 78174) | Salt pond soil microbial communities from South San Francisco under conditions of wetland restoration - Salt Pond MetaG... | ecosystem: Environmental > Aquatic > Marine > Intertidal zone >...
ATGCTCGGTAAAGTGGATGTCGCGGCAGAATTGCTTCGGAACTTTTGGAACCGTCTTCCCTGGGACAGCGACTGTCAAAAAGTGGCACATTTATTTTTGGCGAACAGTATTATTCGTATATCTTTAAAAATGTCTATTTAAATCAAAATAGCAACATATCTTTAAAAGTCTAGAAATGGCTTACCTTAAGTCTGTTTCAATTAGTATGTTAGGTTCTCCTGTTTAAGTATTTTGATCATTTTGGTTTAGCTTTTTGGATATTTACAGCACGAATTATACCCGAACACACGTGCGTGTTATGATGATTTTTACAAAATTTAAACATTCTGCATATTTTTTAGTTATTTATTGACACTCTACTTAAAGGGAATAAAATAGTGAACATAATTTCACATTTCTATGGACACTTTTTATTTCAAACACTGGCAAGCTGCCCTTGCGAAGGAACCGCTGTCGGAGAATTTGAAGCGAGCTTATCAATATATCCTTATTGGTTATTTGAGTTATTTGCGGCAGCAAAAAACAGGGGCCTCGATTGGGAGCGCACGCGCTTATATTCGGCAGAAGATTGCAGAAAAAAGGCCCGCATCCTGGCAGGCACAGCGTTGGAAGGATGCGTTGAATTGGTGGTTTAAAAACGCTCCGAGTAAACGGCGGCACCGCAACCCGACAGATGCTCGTTTTCAAGCAAGTGCACACACAAAGAAAAAGCAGTATGCTGACGGCCGCCAACGCTATCCAGTAACCATTCGACAATATCAAAAAAAGGTGAGCAGCGAGCCGTTGATCGAAGATATGATTAAACTCATGCGAATTCGCCATATGGCTTACCGCACTGAAGAAACCTATGTCGGTTGGGTGCGTCGGTTAGCCCGCTTTCATGTGGATAAACGTTTGGATGAGTTCGACGAGGAAGGATTGAAAGCATTTTTAAATCATCTTGCAGTAGAGGAAGGCGTCAGTGCAGGTACGCAAAGACAAGCTTTGAACGCATGTGTATTTTTTTTACGTGAAGTGCGAAAACTCAAATTGGGAGATTTCAGTGACTATGTGCAAGCCAACCCCAACAAATATTATCCAGTGGTGTATTCCAAAAATGAAATCATAGCGTTGCTCAACGCGTTGACCGGCACTTACCATTTAATGGCTAAACTTCAGTATGGCTGTGGATTACGCATTTCCGAACTGTGCCGGTTGCGGGTGAAAGATATCGATTTTGCACGCAATAAAGTGTATATCCGCGCAGGCAAAGGCAATAAAGATCGCATCATAGGATTGCCGCATAGCTTAAAAGCTGACTTAGAGCTGCATTTGCTTGCGCAAAAAAAGGTGCACGATGGCGATCGAGCGGCCCAGCGACCAGGGGTTTATATGCCAGGTTGTTTGGATAAGAAATATCCACGGGCTGCAAAAAGTTGGGAGTGGTTTTGGGTGTTTTCCTCCGAAGTATTATCGATTGACCCACGCAGCCCACGGCTTGGCAAACGTCGTCATCATATTTTGCCGGGCGTGTTTCAAAAGCACCTAACGCAAGCGGTCAGCAAAGCAGCGATTCCGAAACGTTCGAATTCGCACATTCTACGGCATTCGTATGCTACTCATCTGTTGGAAAATGGGGTCAACATCAGAACCGTGCAAGATTTACTTGGACATCAGTGTATCGAGACGACCATGATTTACTTACACGTCATGGAAGATTCATCTGCAACAAGCAATAGCCCGCTGGATACGCTAGCGCAGAAATGTTAAATGCTGAGCACTATCCTGAGCTGCACTAAGTAAACGGAAGCTCTGCGAGAAAAGGGTGCATCCACACGTCATCACTTGGATATTCACGGCATTTGCTTGCCTCCGCTTTTTCTAAGGGATTGCATTTTACCAAGATATTTTTGCAAACTGTGGGTATGTTAGACACTCCACTCAAACCGTATCCGCTTTCGGACGAAGCCATTCAGCTTAAACAGCGCATGCGCGGGATTGGCTACGCACGCGCTGCGGGGATTGGCCTCGGCCTGTTTTATCTGGCGTGGGCGCCGCTCAGTTTCGTGCGCTGGGCAGGCAGTGGGCCAACAGGATTCTTTGCATTTGAGGCCGTGTTTTTTGCCGTTTATGGCATCCTGCTCGCCATGCCCTGGGGCCGCATTGAATCAGCCACCATTTGGAACTATTGCTTCGGTGTCCTGGCTGTCAGCTCCTTTTTCTTCACCTTTGTCATGGTCATCGACACCTTATTTCAGCACACACTCGCTGCGGAAATAGGCGCTCGGCCCGCACCTCCGGCGTTTCCCGGGTTGCAAATCTTCTTTGGCTTGATGCAAGTGCCTGCTGTGTTATTTTTACGTCGACCGGAGTTGTTGGATTGAGTCGTTATAAACACATCATTTGGGATTGGAACGGCACCTTGATGGATGACGTCTGGCTGTGCGTCGAGGTGATCAACGGTATTCTCAAAGAAAGCGCATTACCGCCCATCGCCGTCGAAGACTACCGCACCCGGTTTCAGTTTCCCGTAATCCGCTATTATGAGACTTTGGGCTTTGATGTAAAACAGGATGCTTTTGAAAAAGTAAGTCTGGCGTTCATCAACGGCTACGATCAGCGGCGTTTCGAATGTGAACTGCACCCAGAGGTTACCACCATCCTGCAAGAACTGACGACCCGCGGCCTGCAACAATCCATTCTCTCGGCCTATACTCAGGACAAACTCAACGCCGTCATCGAACACTACGGCATCCGTGCACATTTCCAACATGTCGTCGGCATCGACAATATTTACGCAGCTGGTAAATTGGAACAGGGTATCGCGCATATGCGCCAGCTGACCTGCGCACCACATGAGACCTTATTGGTCGGTGATACGCTACACGATCATGAAGTTGCACAGGCGATCGGCGCTGATTGCATTTTGATCAGTCACGGGCATAATGATACCGCCAGGCTCGCGCAAAGCTCTGCTCCCGTCATCGAGCGCATCACGGAGATCGCGGCGTGGCTCTGACGCTGATCGTCACCGCCCTGCAAATTGAGGCCAGACCCTGGATACAAGCGCTTGGACTGAAGCAGGATCACCGCAGCAAACGCATCCCGGTGTATAGATCCGCAGACGGTCACCTTGCCATCAGCGGCTCGGGACCGGTAGCCGCTGCAATTACCACGACGTTGCTATTGCAGCCACTCAACACAGACGTGCTGCGCGAGGCTCACCTGTTTAACATCGGCCTGTGCGGGAGTTCGCAGCCCACGCATGAGCTGGGAACGATCATGCTGGGAAATTGTATCAAAGAATTCACTACACAGCGCACATTCATTCCAGACGTATTGGCACGGCACTCATTTGCAGAATCGGCCATCACCACTGTTGCCCAACCGATGACCCAAGCTAACCCGCTGGCTGCAAACCAACCGGCAACCCTGTACGACATGGAAGCAGCCGGTATCTATCAGGCAGCCACTGTGTTTCTCGCACCCCACCAAATACATTTTCTAAAAATTGTATCCGACCACCTTGAAAACCAACGACTCGACAGATCGACGGTGCAACAACTGCTGGCAGCCAGTGTTGCACCGATTCATGCATACATGGCTGCTGCCTTGAACCTCCAGACAACGCCACCCTTTGTCCTCAATGCCGCGCAACAAAACATTGTAGACACATTGACCCACCAACTCCAGCTGACCCAAACACAGGCCACTCAGCTACAGACAGCTGCTACTGCCTGGTCCTTTCATACCACCAGGGACTTACGCCATGCATGTGCCGTTGCTTTGCAGCAACACCCGCAGTCGAAACAGCAACGCAATCGTGTGTTTAAGGATTTGCTCGAAGAGCTGGGAGAAGTGGGCAGTTAACCCGAATTTCACCAGAATCGAAGCAGAATTGGCTCAGGTCTATAAAATAGCAGTGCCCAACGCAGCCATGCGGATGCAGCTGGGTCAGCACCCTGCAGATGCGCATTGCAAGTTGCGTGCTGTTATTGTCGGTCATGGACGATTATGCTAGATGAGTGGTGAAAGATTTGGGTTAAAGGTTAATATCGAATCTGTAGCAGGGGAATCAAGGCTCTGGACCGTTACAGCCTGGAAACTCGTTTCTGGAGTCTTGAGGAAACAGGCGGCCTTGATCTTGAGGAAGCCGTTCGTATGTGCAGCGCTGAAGGCGCTGTATACGGGAGCCCAGTCTGCCGCGCAGCAGGAAGGCATGGGTTAACCCATTATCAACGAAAGGGGGTTTCTTAAATGGATAAAATCTTTGCAAAACATGTCAGGATTTTCCAATAAAGGTAGCAATTGCTGAAATCCTGGCGCGTTTGCAGAATGCAACTTATCAACTTATCAACTCCCTAAAAACATTGAAACCCTATTTGCAAAAACACTTTTCGCATATTTACCTGGAACATGCAGTGCGCGATGAATGGATGACGCAGCAGGCTTTAGAACGATTTCCAAATGCCACTGTAATCGAGATTGACAATTATCGGGATGTTTTCAATCGGCCTAATCAAGACTTTCAACTGCAAAAGCGCAGTAAAAAACTGATTCTAGCCAGAAAACGTGACTATTTACTCTATCCCGGCAACGACAAAGTCCAGGATTTTGGTTATACCAACTTTTATTACAATACACTGCTGTTAAACTGTATTTACAACTGCGCTTACTGCTACTTGCAAGGCATGTTTCAGTCGGCCAATTTAGTTGCGTTCGTCAATGCCGCCGATTTTAAAACGGCGACTCAGCGAGCTATCGCCCAGCGCAGCGATAAAAACAGCCCGTTGTACCTGGCGATTTCATACGACACCGATCTGTTAGCATTCGAGAATATACTGCCTTTCTGTCAACATTGGATAGAATTTTCACGCCAGGAACCGGAGCTGATCATCGAAATTCGGACCAAGAGCGCGAATTACCATGCGTTACGCAACTATACTCCACACGAACGCGTCGTCCTTGCCTGGACGCTCTCACCGCAATGTGTGATCGATCAGTACGAGCAGGATACGCCCTCACTCGAGCACCGTTTGCACAGCCTGCAACAAGCCATACGTGCCGGGTGGTCTGTGCGGCTTTGTTTCGATCCAGTCTTGCGCATTCCCAATTGGCAGTCTATCTACCAAACATTCTTCGACACGCTATTCACAACAATCGCTCCAGAAAACATCCAGGACGTCAGCCTCGGTTTGTTCCGTATAAATAGCGATTATTTCAATAAACTCAAAAAGAACCGACCTGATACGGACCTAATCTTTCAAAAATATGATCGCGACCAGAACGTTTTATCACTGCCTAAAAGTGCGCGTGAGGAAATGACATCGGCCCTGCGGGAGATGCTCACACGTTATGTTCCGATCGAAAAACTCGGCATATGGACCTAGCAATCGTTACCGGAGCCAATGAACCTATTGGCTACAAAATTTCACAAAAACTCATTGAACTGGGACTCAAGGTCTACGGCCTTGCGCACAACTTCGATGACTGCCACTTCGCACATCGCGATTTTATGCGCATCGCCTGTGATATCACTTCCAGCACTGCCCTCAAAGAGGCATATGCGGCCATCGAGCAGGAACCTGGCAATGTGTTTCTTCTGGTGCACGCGGCCCAGCGCAGCAATGCCAACCCTTTCGAGGCCACCGGCATTGAGGAAATTGAATATACACTCAATACCGGCTTGCTCGGACCGCTGCTGCTGACGCGACTGGCACTCCCGAGTTTAATTAAGTATCATGGCTACGTCATCAACCTGGCCTGGAATGGCCAAGGGTCGCTGCCGACTGGAGCAGTCGGCGCGGCCACGCAGGGAGGCTTGCACTTTTTTGGCAAAGCACTGTTTGCCGAACTGCAAGACACGGGGGTCAAGGTCTGTAATATTTACCCACAGAAAAATGCGGTTGACGATGCGATTGCCGCGCAGCAAAGCACCATTGATCCGGATTTAATCGCCGACGGCGTTGAGCAGGTGTTACACTTCAAAGAGAACAATTGTATTCACGAACTGGTCATCCGGCCTATGGGCACTCGGGAAGAACCGAAAATTCCAACTGCGATTGCACCGCTCGTTCGAGGCCCCAAAGACATTATGTTGCCGACACGGGAAAAATTCCCGGTTGAGCCGGACCCTATCCCAACACCTGTAGCCAAAGTACCCGAGGACGCCGTCTACTATGACGACGACGAAGAGGACGAGGAGGACGAATTGGACCAGTTGTTAGAGGCGTCGCGGCAAAGCTTGCTCGAACAGCAACGACGTCGGCAGCAACCGTCGAAAAGTGACCGCCATGAGCGGGGTGGACGCAACCGCCGTCGCGGGCGCGACCGTGATCGCAATCGAGGTGAACGCACTAAAGGTGATAATCATCGCGACGCCGCAGCCAAACAGCCGACACCACCTGCCGCGGACGAAGCGTCTACGGGCAACTTGAGCGCGGCTGCAAATACTGCTGCTGAGGAGTCCGCAGGGCACAGGCGCAGATCACAAGACGAGCGCGGTGCCCAACACAATCGCAATCGACGCCAGCGCAATCGACGCCGGAGCGGCCAGCAGCCAGAGGCGAGTAATCGGCAGCCGGAAGCCAAGAACCTGATGCAAAAGGCACCGCCGCCAGCCGTCGCATCGATGCAAGGCGCTGCCAAAACGCCCTCATCCACTACCGAAAAATTCGCTGAGCCAGCAGCGCAGACACCCGCAGCGAGCACGCCTGCCAAGAAAAAGGCCGCGAAAAAGAAAACAGTCAAGCGGGTTGAGAAGCGTGCAAGCGCAGACGCCAAGCCCCAGCCGAAAGCCAGAAAGGTGGCAAAGAAAAAAACGGCCAAAAAGAAGGTGGCGAGAAAAAAGGTGGCGCGTGAATAAAACGCAAGCAGGGTCCATTCGTTCATGCATTTTATCGAATCCCCTGGCGGATGAATGCCATCCAAAGCCTGAAAGAAACAGATTTCGACGAAAATTTTAGTTGATGCGGTCTATTTTCAATGCCTATCGTGTTGTTAAACTAATCTGCGTTAATTAGTTTGACCTTCTTTTGACGATAATTCAAAAATCCATCTTTCTAAGGATGAATTCTTGCAAGAACATTTGATTCCATACAATTACGCTACCAGTGAAAAAATATATCGCAACCGGAACGATCTTTTCCAGTTTTTTTCAATTCTCGCATGCTGCAAAAGAGGGAGTGAGTCCAAAAGCTTATGAACTGACTGAACTGCCACTGGGTCTACCGATTACCAACTCCATGCTCACAGCTTGGATAGTGTCTTTAATTTTGATACTGGTTGTTAGGAAGGTCGTTAAAAGTCCACGTTTAATCCCGTCGAAAGGCCAAGCTTTGTTTGAAGTTATGGTCGATGGCATGAAGTCTTTGATCAAGCCTATCGTCGGCGATAAGATGGTGAGACATACACTTCCACTCATCGTTACACTTTTCTTTTTCATTTTGATCCATAACTGGACGGGACTGCTCCCTACGGTTGCAGCTTTTGGACACTATAACGGTGAGGATTTTTTGTACTATTTTCGCCCAGCTAATTCCGATCTCAACAATACAATCGCACTGGCAGTGGTCGCTATGGTTTGCTGGCTGTTTCTCGTTTTAAAACATGCAGGTATCAAAACATTACTATTCGATGTATTTGGAAATAAGGCGGACAAGAAAGAAACTCCAAGAATTTTCTATCTGTGTTTATTCCCCCTTTTCCTGGTTGTAGGTTTTGTTGAACTCTTATCCATCAGTATTCGGCCAGTGTCTTTATCGTTACGCTTATTCGGAAATATATTTGGAGGTGAAAGCCTCCTTGATAAAATGTTAACGATGACTCAATGGTACATTCCAGTTGCCTTCCCGTTTTACTTTTTTGAGCTTATGGTTGGGTTTGTTCAAGCCCTTGTTTTTGTTATTTTGGTATCCGTTTATATCGGGCTTGTTTGCAATCATGAAAGTCACGATGCACATCATTAATCAACCCATTTCACGAGCATGCTTGTTCTAGAGCGAGGGTGCCTAAGGCAAGTATGTTCAAAAAAACAAATCATTAAACACAATTAGATATGTCGGAACTTATAACAAGTAGTGCTATGATAGCAGAAGCAGTAACTGGAATCACAGGAAACTTAACAGCGGGTTTAGGCTGTTTAGCCGGTGCATTTGGTGTTGCTTTAATTGGAATGAAGGCCTGTGAGTCAGTAGGCCGTAATCCCGGGGCTGCGGGCAAGATTTTAACGCAGTCAATCATTGCTATGGCTCTCGCCGAGGGTGTAGCCATTTTATCGTTAGTTATCGGTTAATCATTCTAAGGATTCATGGGTGAGATGTCTGCTCAAGCTGCATCTCATCCAGCTTAAAGCAATCATTACCGTTGTATAAATCTCAGTTTTACCTGATTCAACAATTCAAACTATAACCTACTAGATAATGGACTACTCGTCTTCATTGTATTTGGCAGCCGGAAATTTTGGTTTAAATACTGAATTGGTATTGGCGCAGATAATCAATTTTTCAATACTTGCCTTTGTTCTCTGGAAGTTTGCCTTTAAGAAAATCCTCGTCGTTCTCGACGAACGGCAAAAGAAGATTTCTGATGGATTGCAATACGCAGAGGAAATGAAAGCCCGTTTGGCCGACGCTGAAAAGCAGCAAGCCGACAAACTCAAAGAAGCGAGTGAACAAGCAGCTAAAATCGTTAAAGACGCTCGTGAGGCTGCAAAGACATTTTCTGAAAAGCAACAGCAGGAAGCAGTTACTCAAGCAGAAGACATCATCAAAAAGGCCAGGGAATCAACGCAGCTCGAGCATCAACAAATGTTAGCAGAACTGCGCAAGGAAGTTACTGAGCTTGTAGTCACCACCACTGAAAAGGTGTTGCAGAAGCAACTGAGTGATGCAGACAAATCGAGCTTTAGCGAAGCCGCCGCCAAAGAGCTGTATGCCAGCAATTGAATCTTATCCCGCTAAAATCGGATGAAGCACAAAAACAACTGTAAAGACTACGCAAAAAAATTGGTACAAATCGCCCTGCAAGATGGTCAGGTCTCGAGCGAAAAAGTAAGCGCTATTCTCGAAACTCTTAAAACCAGACCGCAGCGCGAGTTGACCGCCCTGTTAAAATCTTTTCACTACTATCTTCGGCGCGAAATGCGCAACAGCCACATTCGCATCGAATATGCTGGCCAGATAAGAGAATCAACCGCCAAGGCTTTACAAAAATCATTTTCTAAGAAATACAATCGCCCCTTAACGGTGGTCACTGAAGAAGCGCCAAAATTGATTGCTGGTATACGCGTGGCTGTCGCTGATGACGTTTACAACGCGACCGTGGCAAATCGCTTAGCGGCTTTACGCCTGGCAACAGCCTGATTCATTATATTTCCTTTAACTGACCAAACCCTCTATACAACCCATCACCATCATCTATATTTAAACCATGAGCTCGGTTCTTGAACAGATTCAACAAGAAATTGCCCAATTAGAGTCCACTTCCGTTAAGAGTAACGTAGGTTCCATCATTAAGCTTGCCGATGGCGTGGCCAAGCTCGACGGCCTTTCGGATGTTATGTACAACGAAATGGTCGAGTTCCCGGGAGGTGTGTTCGGGGTAGCTTTGAACTTGGAAGAAGACGAGGTCGGTGTGGTTATTTTTGGCGACGCCAGTCAGCTCAAAGAAGGCAATGAGGCCAAGACCACGGGGCGTTTATTATCCGTGCCGGTGGGTAAAAATTTACTCGGCCGAGTGGTCGATGCGCTGGGGAAGCCGATCGATGGCAAAGGCCCGCTTGAATCCGACACTTTTTATCCGGTTGAAAAGGTTGCGCCGGGGATTATCCCGAGAAAATCGGTCGACCAACCATTGCAGACCGGTATCATGGCGATTGATTCGATGATACCAATTGGCCGTGGCCAGCGCGAGCTGATCATTGGTGACCGTTCCACCGGTAAGACAACGATTGCAATCGACACGATCATCAATCAGGCGCAAATCAACAAGGTCGGCCTGGCCAGTGGCGATCCTGCGTTCCGCCCGGTTTATTCGATTTACGTCGCAGTGGGGCAAAAGAATTCGAATATTGCCCGCACCGTTAACTATCTGGAAAAAGCCGGGGCGATGGAATTTTGCACAATTGTCGCCGCGCCGGCTGCCGATAATCCGGCCAATCAATACATTGCGCCATTCGCGGGTGCAGCCATGGGTGAGTATTTCATGGACAACGGCATGGACGCTCTCATCGTCTATGATGATTTGTCCAAGCACGCGGTCGCTTACCGTCAGATATCCCTGGTGCTGAAACGTCCTTCGGGTCGGGAGGCTTATCCAGGAGATGTATTTTATCTGCACAGTCGCTTACTCGAACGGTCTGCTCGGGTGAATGAAGACAACGGCAATGGATCGTTGACCGCACTGCCGATTATCGAAACCCAAGCAGGAGACGTATCGGCCTACATCCCGACCAATGTGATTTCGATCACGGACGGTCAGGTATTCCTGGAAACAGATTTGTTTAACCAAGGCATTCGTCCAGCGGTTTCTGTTGGACTATCCGTCTCCCGGGTTGGATCGGCTGCACAGATTAAGGCCATAAAGCAAGTCGCGGGTAAAATCAAAGGCGCCCTGGCTCAATATCGTGAGTTAGCGGCTTTCGCCCAGTTTGGTTCCGACCTGGATGCGCGCACGAAGAAGATCCTGGACTCGGGTGACCGCCTGGTCGAAATGTTTAAGCAACCCCCTCTGTCCCCTAAACCTACCGAGGTTCAAGTGGCGCTGATCTGGGCAGTCGAGAACGGTTATTTTAACGACATCGAAGTTAAACGAGTGGTGGACGGCATTACCAGTTTACAAGAATTCCTCACCACCGCAAAAACCGAACTGCTGAATAAAATCCTCAAAGAACAAAAACTCAACGATGACTTGATTGCAGATCTGAAAAGTGCCACAGAGGAGTGGAAGGTGACGTTTAAGTAAAAAGTTATCAGTGTGAGCGGACCTTTACATACGCTCAGAGAATCATTAAATTATTTAAAGCACTGCCCAATGACAAACTCAGCCAAATGCTCGGCAACCAATTACTTCGCTCGGGAACTTCTGTTGGAGCCAATTATCGATAAGCATTGTACACTAGAAGTAGAGCTGAATTTATTGCATGCGCTGGAATTTCATAGCGAGAACTTAACGAAACAGACTATCGTTTAAATTTAATCAAAGATGCGCCTATACTTAAAAACAATTCAACTGGAAGACATCATGCAAGAAACCAAGGAACTATCGGCCATCTTTACCACGCTTCTAAAAAACGCCAGCAAGTAGTTTTCTCACTTTTAATTTTTCACTTTTTTCACTATGCCCAGCACGAAAGAAATTCGGACACGTATTAAGTCTGTAAAAAACACATCGCAGATCACGCGGGCGATGCAGTTAGTTGCTGCTTCAAAGATGAAGCGGGCTCAGGATAACGCGCTGGCTGGAAGAAGCTATGCGATTTTACTCGCCGAAATTTTGGACTCTGTGACCGCTCAGATCAAAGAGATTCAGCATCCCTTGCTGACCAAACGCGAAGTGAAGACGCGGGGCATTTTGGTGATATCGACCGACAAGGGGCTGTGCGGCGCGCTCAATGCAAATCTATTTAAGCAGATCACAGAAATCAAAGATACCTGCGCTTTTGTCACCGTGGGGAAGAAAGCTGCGCAATTTATCAGTCGCACCCGCCGCAACTTGCTGGCTGAATTCTCGATATCGGATGATGCCAGTTTCAAAGAGATTCGCCCGATCGTTGAAATGATGCTCGAGAGTTTCGCAACGGGGCAAATTGATTCGATCGAAATTCTTTACCCGCGCTACGTAAACACTCTTGTGCAGGAGCCCACTCTTACGCACCTTGTGCCGATTGATTGTTTGCACGAAGAATTGCAGCAACTCAAAGAACGGATGAACGTGAACCTGGCAGATTCGTCCGACGACGAACGCGAAATGATTTTCGAGCCAGATACACGTGCCATTCTCGATGAACTGCCTGCTCTTTATATCAAACAAGAGATCTATCAAATGATCATGGAATCCAAAGCTTCTGAACACAGCGCGCGGATGGTGGCGATGAAAGCGGCCACCGATAATGCTAAGAATTTGGTCGACGATTTGACCCTGCAGTACAACAAGGCCCGACAAGCAGCGATCACGCAAGAAATCCTCGAGATCGCTGCCGCCACCGCATCCAATTGATCACCCATATACTTTAATCATTAATTAACAGAGAATACCATGAGCAACACTGGCAAAATCGTTCAAGTCATAGGACCTGTCGTAGACGTCCAATTCGATGAAAGCAACGTCCCCGAGATTTATAACGCACTCCATATTGACTACACTATTGAGGGCAAAGAGAACAAAGTGGTTCTGGAAGTCCAACAACACTTGGGCGAAGGCATGGTCCGGGGAGTTGCAATGTCATCCACCGAAGGCATTGTTCGTGGCACAACAGCAGTTGACCAGGGAGAACCCATCACGGTCCCGGTGGGTGAGCAGGTGCTCGGCCGTATTTTCAACGTAACGGGTGACACCGTCGATGAAAAGGGTCCTTGTGAAACAGAAAAACGCTATCCCATTCACCGCGCAGCACCTGCCCTAACCGACCAAAGCACTGAAGCAAACATCCTCGAAACCGGGATTAAGGTCATTGATCTGATTTGTCCATTTATCAAGGGCGGTAAAGTCGGTGCGTTTGGCGGTGCGGGAGTTGGTAAGACCGTGGTCATCATGGAACTCATCAACAATATTGCAAAATCACACGGGGGGTACTCTGTCTTCGCCGGTGTGGGTGAACGCTCCCGGGAAGGCAATGATTTATACCACGAAATGAGCGATGCGGGCGTTATCGACCAAAAAGACATTGCGAATTCTAAAGTAGCCTTGGTCTATGGTCAAATGAACGAGCCTCCCGGTGCCCGTATGCGGGTTGCCCTATCGGGTTTGGCAATGGCCGAATATTTTCGCGATGAAAAGAACCAGGACGTGCTATTGTTTGTGGACAATATTTTCCGTTTCTCGCAAGCCGGTTCTGAAGTTTCCGCGCTGCTTGGACGTTCACCGTCAGCAGTGGGGTACCAACCTACCCTCGCTCAAGAAATGGGTATTCTCCAGGAGCGGATCACCTCGACAAAGAAAGGGTCCATCACGTCCTTCCAGGCTGTATACGTGCCAGCTGATGACTTGACCGACCCCGCACCGGCAAATACCTTTGCGCACTTGGATTCCACCATTGTTCTGGAACGCCGCATTGCTGAGTTGGGCATTTATCCGGCGGTGGATCCCCTTGCGTCTGTATCCAATGCGCTGGACCCAGCTATCGTGGGTGAAGAACACTTCCAGGTAGCCCGCGGCGTGCAAACAGTGTTGCAACGTTATAAAGACCTGCAGGACATTATCGCCATTCTTGGCTTGGATGAATTGTCGGAAGAAGACAAGCAAGTCGTTTTCCGTGCGCGGAAGATTCAAAAGTTCTTGTCACAGCCCTTTAATGTGGCGGAGGTCTTCACCGGTTTCCCCGGCAAGATCGTTCCTGTGTCCGAAACGATCAAGGGCTTTAAGCAAATCCTGGATGGTGAATTGGACCACATAAACGAAAATGATTTCTATATGAAAGGCGGTATGGACGAGGTCCTGGCCGCATCTGAAGGCGCCTAGTCACTCACCCTACTCTTTTGCACAATTCACATTCTGATCCCGCATGGCACTCACACTCGAAATCGTAACACCTGAAAAGAAAGTGTATTCAAAGCAGGTCGAGGCTATTGTTTTACCGACCCAGTCGGGTGAAATCAATATCCTTGCCGGGCACATACCCCTGATTACGATGATCGAACCGGGCGAAGTCATTGCCTCGAATAAGGACGAGCAGGAGCACTTAGCCATCGATAAGGGCTTCGCGCGGGTGCAGGCCAACGTCGTATCCATTTTGACCGAAGCTGCGATTGATGTCGACGCCATCGATTTGCAGGCAGTCGAAGCAGCGAAACAACGCGCTGAAGCCTCTCTGAGAAAAGCTAAAGAAGAGAATTTGGATCCGGCAGAAGTGGAACGCCTCGAAGCAGTTGCCCGTTTTGCCATCGCGCAGCAATTGACCAAGGCAAAAAAGCGTCGGTAGATTGAGGGTCTGCCGCTGGCAAAGCGCGCGGCATGGGCTGCAATGGAGACTTTGTGATGTTTGCGGTCCCTATCCCCAAGTATCACCATTTGCTGGGTTCGCAAAAAGCGCAGATATTTGATTCAACCCGGATAATCCGTTAAGCAAAACCTAAGCGCCCTGCTTTGTTTTGATACCCGATCTGGCAGTGTGGTCAAAAGTATGGGTCAGGGGTATTTCAGAGAAATTCTTGTCTAATCGGAATCGCTATTCGAAATCCGTTTTGACTACCATCCCGATCATTGCAACGTTCGGGATACTTTCGAGGCATATTCCCCACACTTTGGATCAGACCCCAGTGTAGTTAATCCACTCTTTTCAGTTGCAGATTTATGCAGGTTGCAGTATTATTATGATCGATTCTTTCGAAAAATTTTTTTCCATGCCACCCGATCCAGATTTTGTGAAGAAGATTAAGGAGCGTAAAGCTCGCCGCGAAGCGTTGGAAAAACGGATCCCCACCGCCGGGAAGCATTCGAAAAAAGGGGGTAAATTAAATAGCGGCCCGGTATTCAGGTCCGTTTCTCTATTGACCGGTGAAGAAACCTACATCACGGGTGAAGAAGCCCGCAAACGAGTCGAGAAGAGTAAATATCGGGGAGACTAGCATTGGCGCTGGCGGCCGATGCAGTGAAGTCCTCTGATGAGTAGCGCATGCGTATAGCTGCACGTCCGTATTTGTTTGGGATACTTGGGTTCTCAAAGATTCAGTTCGCCAGCACCATCGTGTCCCCCTTACTGCTGAACAAAGCAGAGCTTTTAAAATTCAGTAAATATTTTTGGTGAGGCCTGAATCTGTTTCAATGCTGCGGCTGGCTGGAGTGGTGAACAGTATTGGATAACAAACTCACCCTGCTGTTTGGAGAATCTTACGTGGATCCATGATTGACAAACAGGCTATCCATCCGAAACTCTCAGGTTCAAATGTCTCCTATCCAACGCAAAGAAAGTATAATGGTTCTAGCGATAGTTTGTGTTGCTGGAAACCTACATGCCGCAGTCGATGGCACATCAGGCAATATCGAAGCCTCTATCACCCTGTTCGATCGCATTTTGCAGGGTGGTTTTGCGATGGTGCCGTTAGGTATTTGTTCTTTTTTCTTATTTTTTCTCACCTTTTACTGCTGGAAGGAAACCCAGCGGAAAAAGTTCGTTCCAGATGTCCTGATACCAGAAGCTTTGCGCGGTATTCAACAGCGAGCGTTCCAAGATGTGCGCGAGCAATTCAGACACAGCGACACCGTGCTCGGCCGAACCTTGTACACGGCACTGGCAAAGGCAAACCCCAGCTACCCCCACGGCAATAAGGAAAAGGTGGAAGGTGTATTGAGCGAAAGCCTGGAGGCCGAAGAAAACAACCTCAGCCAATGGATCAACTATCTGAACGTGATCGCTTCAGTTGCGCCAATGATTGGACTACTGGGCACGGTTAGTGGCATGATCAGTGCCTTTGATACGATGGCTGCGGGTGGCATGGGGAGGCCAGAGCTGTTGGCGGGTAATATTGGAGAAGCTTTGATCACCACCGCCACTGGACTCGTGATTGGGATTCCCGCCATGATCGTTTATTTCATAATGCGCAACCGCCTCAATAATGCAATGATTTGGACGTTACAGAGCGCCACGGACATGGTAGATGCAATTGCTGAAGAAACGAATGTCATCACCGCTGATGCATTGCAAGGCGACCCATTGGTTAGAAGCTGACACGTTGGATTTCCAGTAACTTCTCCTGGGAACGAGTGGACCAACACCTGAGGCGAATCTGTCAGCAGATTCGGGCTAGTGCGACTCATACTGCACAGTCATCCCAAAGTAATTCAGGAGCCAGACCTCTTTCCAGATGCGGTAACGTCCTTCTTTGGTCAAACGACCAAACTCCTCCTGTTGATTGTGGGGAATTAAGAATCCCAATTGTAAATTGGCTTGTTCAAGTTTTGCCTGCTGGCGATTGATATCACTCACTGGATCCTCGTCCGACCAGTGCTGTAATGCTTTGCCCTTTAAGCGACGTCGATGCAGACGCATCAAATGTTCGAGCGAGCGCATCAAGGGTTTGCGCACGATAAACCAGTTCTCCGGATAAAATCCACCGAATGGAAGGTGAACATTATCGGTCAGCACATACTCGTCTGTGGTGGTTCTCGAAGAGAGGATATAAGCAGCTCGAACATAACCGGCTCGTTGCGGGAAAAACAACACCTGTAATCGAATGGTATTGTCTACATCCTGATAAATCGTGGATCGAATCGATATCGGATCTTCAATTTCGGCTTTGACCGATTCCAATTTTTTAAAACCGTTACTTCTTAACCAGTCACGAATAGCAATAAACTTCTTTTGTGCAGGCCATTCATCCCCTTTGTCGTTAGGGCGAAATTTTGGAAATAAAGGGATGGGGCTGCGGCTCAGCGCAGAAATCACTATCCAGGTATACATACTTTCTAATAAGAACCAGCCTAGAAAAGCAATCGCTGTAATCGACCAGAACGGCCGAGCCGTCCACTCCATACGCGTCACTAATAATGCAATCAGTAATGAAAATACGACCCATCTGAGCCAACGATTGACGACAGCTATCAGCGGGATCCCCCAATGACTATTGCCATACCCGACCAAAATCGAAACGATCAAAAGGCCAAATGTTATCTGTGTTGTGTCAAACATACGTATAGGATAATATTAAATTCGTCACACTGCCGCTTCGGCTAAGATGCGCCCGGGCCTACCTCGTGGATCACAGGTGCCATCCAGTAGCGGTGTTGTTTGGTTCACGTTTGATCAGAAACCCTCGCAATTATTGATCATTTGCCGACATTCAACAGACTGCAGCAGCTCTTTAACATTACTGACCTTGGAACGTGCGCAACGTTCCTTAAAATCAAGCTAGTTAATTCTCAGGGGCATGATAACACACAGGAAACTGTCCAGCGTTTTGAATACTCCCGGGCTCAGCTCATCCTTAAATTCGAAATAAACTTCGTCCTTGGTCAATGCCTTGAGGGGATCCATCAAAAACGATGGATTGAAGGCCACCTGCACGTCTCCACCTTCGTAGGCAATGGCCATGGATTCATGCGATTCACCGTATTCAGGGCTGGAACCACTGATCTCCAAAAGATTTTGACTGAGCTTGATCTTAACAGAGTTGTTTTTGTCACTGGTTACCAGCGCTGCACGCTGCACACACTCTTGGAACAACTCACGTTCAACTTTAATGCGGTGCTCAGTTTCTTTCGGAATGACTTGTTTGTAATTAGGATAATTGCCTTCAACAATTTTCGAGACCAGATAAATAGAATCTTGCAGCCCGCCTTCTTTCAAGTTGTCTTTTATGGCTATTGCAAATGCTACCTGGCGATCACTGAAGGTAATCTTCACCGACTCCCCCTGTCCTAACAAACGCTCTAATTCAGCAACAGTTTTAGCCGGCAGGATAAGGTTGCCAGCGTTTTCCCCCGACACTTCCATGTCCTTACTCGTCAGGGCTAAACGGCGTCCATCCGTGGCCACCAGCGTCATTTTGTTCTCTTCAAATATAAAATAGACCCCATTGAGGATGTAGCGATTTTCATCGGCCGATTGCGCATAGGATACACTTTTGAGCATATTGACCAACTCATCCTGCGCTAAATTGAATTCGTGTTGGTCCTCAAATGAAGGTAATGCCGGAAATTCTTCTTCACTGATTCCCATGATGCGAAATAGCGAGCCACCAGAAGCTATCTTTGCTTGGTTACCCGATGTCGATTCCATCTCAACGTCACTGTTAGGTAAAGATTTAACAATCGTGGCCAACTTGCGAACGGGCAATGTCAATGCTCCCGGCGTTTCGATGCTCGCCTTTATTTGGCAACGAATCCCTAAATCCAAATTAGTGGTGGTCAGGGCTATGGAGTCACCTTCGGCCTTGATGAGCACGTTGCTCAAAATCGGCATGGTGGCTCGAGTGCCGACGACGTTGAGGACTTGCTGTAAACCGGTGCTGAAATGGTCTCTGTTGATCTTAAACTTCATGGTTGGCCAAAAGACTGATTAATTTTGGGTTACTGGCAATGCTCTATTATTCTTATATTCTTTTTAAATAAATAAAGTATTCATAATAAGGTCTGTGAATAAATAGAACAACCGATCAAAAAGGTTAACGATGAATGGTTTAAGCAATAGCTTGTATGTTAAAAATATGATAAGCAAGCACGAAGATTTTTGAATATCTGAGTAACTTTATACTATTCAGAAATTGTTCCCATGTTTTTCATAACTATTTAGCAACTTTTTCCTGTCGATTTTTGCGTTGCTGCATCGCCTGGCGCAGGTGGCGAAAAATGCCATAGAAAATATAAATGATGAAGATAATGGGCAGAACCAAAACCTTGAGTAAAATGGTCGCGACAGCGGCAGCGGCAATGATGACAATGAAGGTCGTGGGGCGGGTATCCGTTTGCCAGTCGACATGTTTGAAACTGGGATAGGGCACACTGCTGACCATGAGGCCGGCAATGAGCAGCATGAGCGGTGGAAGTAGAATTGCTAAGCGGTTGATATCGAAAGTATTGAGCACGAGAACCAGGGAGGCAATAAAACCGGCGGCCGCGGGTGCCGGCAGACCTTGAAAATCCTGGCTGCTGGTGGATTCCTCGACACCTGGAATAAATGGATTGGTGAGCACGTTGAAACGGGCGAGCCGCACCCCGGCGCAGAGTAAGTAAATAAAACCGATGGCCCAGCCTATTTGGCGGAAGTAAGGTTGATTGTCGGTGGGTTGCAGGATTAGAAAGAACACCATGAGCCCAGGTGCCAGACCGAAGGATACGGTATCAGCAATGGAGTCGAATTCCTTGCCAAATAAGGATTCGCGCCCGCCCAGTCGAGCGACCCGTCCATCGAGTGCATCGCAAATCAGTGCCCCGAGAATAAAAAGTACGGCCTCGGTGTAGAATTCTTGCATCAAAAGTGGATTTTCCGTGCCGTATTTGGCCCGTATGCACCAGATAATAGCTAGAAATCCAAAAAATAAATTTCCTGCGGTGAATAAGTTCGGCAGAAAGTAAATGCGGCTGGCTTCGTGAATGTTTTTATACGGAGCCGTAGAACTGGCTTGCTTAGAGAGGTTGTCAGGTGTGTCGGCACTCATTTTTTCAGCGTTTCTAGGTATTTCCAAAAGGATTGGTGTTGTTCGATGAGTGTTTCTTCGTTGTATGGCAGCTTGAATCTGAACACAAAGTCAGCCAGGGAGTGCTGGTCGAGAATGAAATGGCTGTAGAGGGTTTCGCCGTTGAGTTCAAAATAGATGCGATATTCACCGGCGCGCAGCCGATAAAAGGCTTTACCGTCACGACTGAATTTGCTCAAGTCGTCGCGGGTTTGTTCGAAATCGCTGCGTGATAAATTACTCAGTTTTTCGATGATCGGCATTTGCATGTCGATGCCCAACTTGTTGAGCTCGGACATGCTTTGGTCACTAAAAGTTACCTGATACATTTTGAGAGAATATAAACGATAAGTGATTATTTTCAAAAAAGTGTGCGTAGGTGCAACCTTTTAACATCGCGAGGGTTTTACCCAGTAGCTTCATCGTGGAGTTAAACAAGCGCAGGCAAATATAAAAGAAAGATTATTATATGAAACAAATCGTAATAAAAATAATCCTGGGGATGTTGGCGTGCACTTGTGCACAGGTGACGACGGCACAGCCCGGCAATAGCAACCACCCGAATAAACATGCACAGGTCATCGAACGGTTCGACACAAATGGCAATGGGCCATTAAATCGGGAAGGACGCAGAGCCACGCGCATGGGATTAAAAAAAATGCAATTCGAGCACAGGCACGAGAGCAAGCGATTACAAATGGTCGAACTATTTGATGCAGATGGAGATGGAAAACTATCTAAAGAAGAACGGCAAGCGGGTCGTAAGCAGCGGCTACTGGAAAAATACGATGCAGATGGCGACGGTCAACTCTCAGCTGACGAACGTGCCAAGGCGCAAGCGGCGATGCGAGAACGCAAAAGTAAGCTGCTTGAACGTAAAGGAAAGCTGCTTGAACGTTTCGATGCGGATGGTGATGGTCAACTTTCGAGGGAAGAGCGGATGCAGGCCAGAAAAGCACAACTTAAAAAACATCGGCACCAGCACCAGCATCGATCGTCTCAAAGTGAGGACACGTAAACTGCAAAGCTAACAACACCCAATACAGAATGGTCAAAGCACGCTGTTAGTTAGCGGGCTTTGCTGTCTGTCCAGCGCATTTGCGTTGCGTATGCGCAACCCTTATAAAATGAACTCATTTTTAAGGATAATTGGCTTGGTCAGAGCAACAAGCCGGTTTAGAAGGTCCGGATGATTGTGAATTTCGTCCCCTTTTTTCCGTTGGCTCAAACGCAGACCGATGCAGTGAACATTACGTCTTTTTTGCGCATCCAGATATTCAATTTTGAATTGGGCCAGCTGCTGACCAGTTTTTTAATTTTATTGTCTGCATTTTTGTTGCGCCGCGTGGTGGTGCGCGTGGTGTTTAACAATCTGCGCAAGTTGGCGAGTAAAACAAAAATAGAATTTGACGAAAAATTAATCGAGGCTTTAGAGCGTCCGGTATCGGTATTCCTGCTGCTGTTGGCTTTTTATTTGGCGACCATTACGCTGCCGATTAACCCCAAGTTTTTAGGCATCGTGCAAAACCTGTTCAGGGGGGGGTCGATGATCATTATCGTCTGGGCAATTATGCGCCTGGTCGACGTGTCGGCAGAATTTTTACAGGGTCAGGTAAAGGAGCCTAAGTCTGCACTGTTCGGTTTTTTACCCCTGTTGCAGAAGACCTTGAAAATCTTTATTGTGTTCATTGGTTCGCTCATCGTCATCGATAATTTGGGCTACAATGTCAGCGGTGTCTTGGCAACGTTTGGCCTTGGGGGTGCCGCGTTGGCACTGGCTTCAAAAGATACCGTGGCCAACCTTTTCGGTTCATTGATGATCGTGCTGGACCGTCCGTTTAAAGTGGGCGACTGGATTCAAGTCGGATCCAAGGTCGATGGCAATGTTGAGGAGATTGGATTGCGCTCGACCAAGGTGCGAACGTGGCCGAAAACCGTCATATCGATTCCCAATAGTGTTTTGGCGAATGAATATATCAACAACTGGACGCGTATGCCCAAGCGAAGGGTAAAACAATATATCGGAGTGACTTACAGTTCGACTGCGCAAGATATGCAGGGTCTGGTGGAAGATATTCGTCGGCTGCTCAGCGAAGATGAGGGGGTGCAACAGGAATTTATTTTGGTCAATTTTACTGATTTTGGCGATAGTTCACTGCAAGTTCTGGTGTATTATTTCACCAAGACAATTGCGTGGCTTGACCACATGGACGTGCGGCAGCGGATCAATCTCAAAATTATGCGGGCTGTCCAAGCGCGTGGGCTCAGTTTCGCCTTTCCATCGCGCAGTTTATATATTGAAAATACAGGTGCAGCGAAATCCGATGACATCCTGTTAGATGGGCCTGGAAGTGACGATACACTGCCCGGCGATTTTGGACCGGATGCGCCGCGCTAGCCCGAATTTTTCATCACCCATTGAGCATTATCGCCCATGACCAAACATAGCAGCACGCAATTTGCCATGCGAATATGCAGGGTGTTTACCCAGCTGCATCCGCATTCCTGCATTTGGCGCTGCTATTTTCTAGACATGAACCATTCTGCTTCGATTCTGATGAGAAATCCGCGCTAGCGCGAAGATGGACGACAACATTTATGAGTGACAAAACAACATACGATCAATGGGATCGCGCTCACGCCTGGCATCCGTTTACGCAAATGGAAGAGTATTTGGCTGGGCCACCGCTGCAGGTGGACCGCGGCTCTGGGTGTTGGCTGTGGGATATCGAAGGCAATCGTTATTTGGATACCAATGCTTCGGTCTGGACCAATGTTCACGGTCACAACGACCCCGATTTGAATGCGGTCGTCGTGGCGCAGTTGGAAAAAGTTGCGCATTCGACGTACCTGGGGTTGAGCCATCCGCGCGGCGCTGAATTGGGGCAGCGTCTGGTGGCAATGGCACCGGATAATTTGCAGCGAGCATTTTTTACGGACAACGGATCGAATGCCATCGAAGTCGCGATGAAAATGTCCCTGCAGTATTTTCAGCTGACCGGGCAGCCGCAACGCACCAAAGTTATTGGCATGGAAGGGGGCTATCACGGAGATACCGTTGGCACCATGGCTGCCGGTAAAAGCGGGCGCTTTCACGATCGATTCAAACCTTGGTTTTTAGAGGCCTATCATTTTCCTGCGCCGGAGTGTTGTGAATACGGCGGCGAAATCTTCGCACAAAACGCCGCCACCAGTTTAGCAGCATTGGAAAAATTACTCGCTGAGCATGGTGCGACGACGTGTTGCCTGGTCATCGAACCATCGGTGCAAGGCGCGGCGGGGATGCAGCAGCAGCCGCCAGGATTTTTGCAGGCAGTTGCCAAGCTGTGCCGCAAATACGGTGTGCATTTGATCTTGGATGAAGTGTTTGTCGGCTTTGGTCGTCTGGGCTCTCTGCTGGTGTGTAAGGAATTGGGGGTGCAGCCGGATTTTTTGTGTTTGGCCAAAGGGTTGACGGCGGGCTACCTGCCACTTGCAGCAACGCTGATTGATGGCAGCATTTACGCTGCGTTCCTTGGCCCGTTCGAAGCCAATAAAGCCTTTTTTCATGGTCATACGTTTACCGGCAATCCGTTAGCGGCAGCCGTTGCTTTGAAAAGTATCGAGAAATTAGTGCAGTATATCGATTCTGGGCAGCTGGCGCATACGATTGATATTTTTGGCCAGGGTATCCGGGCGCTGGCAAGTCATCGGCACGTGGCGAGTGTGCGTCAACGCGGGCTGGCTGCGGCTATCGATTTGTATCCTGGTGATGGTCGGCCGCCCTGGCCGGTGAGTAGACGTGCCGGCTGGCACATTAGTTTGGAAGCACGTGCCTATGGGTTGTTGGTAAGGCCGATTGGCAATACTTTGATGCTGGTGCCTCCGATTGTCATCCAGCCGGCAGAGCTCGATTTTTTGTTTGCGCAACTGACCCAATTACTCAATGCATCAGAGGTGATCGCTAACAGTGGCTAAACGCTTGTCATCTGCAGCTGCATCACCTAAGAATAATGCCATCATGGAATACACGCTTGAGCAAGTTAACGAAATTTATAACCTTCCGTTTACCACGTTGATCTACCGTGCACAGGCGGTGCACCAGCGCTATCAGGACCCTGCCGGAGTGCAGTTATCGACCTTACAATCGATTAAGACAGGGGCTTGCTCGGAGGATTGTGCGTATTGTCCACAGTCCGCTCGGTACGAAACCTTTGTCAATGCGGAGCGTTTAATGGATACCGATGCGATTGTGTGTGCAGCTCAAAAAGCACAGGCAAGCGGTGCTTCACGCTTTTGTATGGGTGCTTCCTGGCGGAATGCGCCGAGCAATCGCCAGTTTGCCTCGGTGTTAAAATCGGTTAGCGCTGTCAATGCATTGGGGTTAGAGGTATGTTGTACGCTGGGCATGATCACCAAAGAACAAGCGATTCAGTTGAGTGAAGCCGGGTGTGCGGTGTATAACCACAATCTCGACTCTTCGCGTGAATTTTATAAGAAGATTATCACCACACGGACCTACGATGAACGTTTAGACACGCTGAAAAATGTGCGTTCAGCTGGAATGGAGATTTGTTGTGGCGGGATTCTGGGGATGGGTGAATCGATCGACGATCGATTGGAATTGCTGGTGACACTGGCCAATTTGGATCCGCAGCCGGAATCGGTGCCCATCAATGCCTTGGTAGCGGTTGAAGGCACGCCGATGGAAGGCCAGGCTTTTGTCGATTCGTTTGAATTTGTGCGGACGATTGCGACCGCCCGGATTATTATGCCCAAGGCAATTGTGCGCTTGTCTGCAGGGAGGACGGAAATGAACGACGAGATGCAGGCCCTGTGCTTTGTTGCCGGCGCCAACAGTATTTTCATGGGCGACAAATTATTAACCACTGAAAACCCGGAAAAAAACCGTGATTTGCAGCTGTTGTCGAAATTGGGGCTGCATCCTCTGGACCCGCAAAAAGCGCGTGCGATACACGCTGCCGCTGCTGAGACAGCGTGCGATACAGAGCCTGCCTGTCTGTAAATTTTCTGCGCGATGAATACATTGTTGCTCACGGGCAATGATACCGATGTCGGCAAAACCTGGGTTGTCGGCAGTCTGGCGCGTATCCTCGCCAGTCACGGTGCGAGCGTGCAAATCATCAAGCCGGTCGAATGTGGGGTCGCGTCGGGTGCGCAAGGCGATGCAGCAACGGCCTGCACGTTCGCAACGGAAGCAAATCCCGGTGGGAACATCACAGCACATACATTTTATTCATTGCCAGAACCCTTGGCTCCGCGATCGGCTACGGGCGGCGACCAGATCACGCTGGCGGCCCTGGTCACGCAAATTGAATCGCTGCCGACGGTGGACTGGCGGATCATCGAAGGAGCCGGTGGTGTCAGCGTGCCAATTGAAGGCGATGGCTGCGACTGGGCGGATGTGGCGTTGGCGGTCCAGGTTGATTGGGTCATCGGTGTTGTTGAAGATCGCTTAGGTGCGATCAATCAAAGTCGCCTGCTATCTGCTTATTTGCAGCAACGAGGGTTGCGGTTTGCTTTGTGGTTAAACGAATGTCAGCCACAGGAGGCGGCAGTGCGGGCATCCAATCTGGCGGCCCTGCGCGAGTTGCAATTACCGTTGTGCGCCGCGCAGCGCTACGCACAGGCGGTGCCGGAGGTAGTGCGTGCGGTTTGGCAGGAGCGGGAAACAACGGGGACTCAAGAACCGCCCGACTTGTTTGCTGAATGGAGGACAGCGGTAAACAAACGCGCGCAGCAACATCTTGAGCGGACCCTGACGGTGCGCACGCGCGATGCTTTGCAACAGTGTTTAAATTTAGCCGACAACGATTATTTGCGATTATCACAGCACGCGCGTGTGGTTGCGGCAGCGCAACGGGCAACGCGTGAGTGGGGCACGTCCGCTTCTGCCTCGCCCTTGATCACCGGGTATACGAGCTTGCACGCAGCGTTGGAAGAGCGCTTGCAGGTATGGCATGGGTTTGCTGCAGGATTGATCTGGAACAGCGGGTATGCAGCAAATCAGGCAGTGCTGTCACAACTGCCGACGCGTGGCGACTTGATTTTGGCGGATCGGTGGATCCACAACAGCATGGTTAACGGCATTTTGCGCAGTGGGGCGCAACTGCTGCGCTACCGGCATTGTGACCTCGATCACTTGCAGGTACTTTTGCAAAAATACGCTGGCAGTGGGCGTAAAGTGTTCGTGGTGACGGAATCGGTTTTCAGTATGGACGGCGACTATCCCGATCTAGCTGCGATGGCTGAACTGAAGCAACAATATGGCTTTTTCTGGATAGTTGATGAAGCACACGCTTTGGGCTGGTATGGCGATCGGGGCAGTGGTTTAGTGGAGCAATATGACTGTGCCGGAGCAGTGGATGTCCTCGTAGGTACTCTGGGCAAAGGGTTGGGTTCAATGGGGGCCTATACCTTGTTTAACGATCAAGTGCTGAGACGCTATTTTATCAATTTTGCCAGCGAATTTATTTACTCTACTTATTTGCCGCCGGCGGCTGTGGGGGCTGCTCTGGAAGCTGTAGAGGTGTGCCAACAGTATGGCCGTGAGCGACTGACCTGGCAGCGCCAGGCTGTTGCGTTTCGCGCTCAACTACAAGCCGATAACTGGGCAGTGGCCACGGGCGATTCGCCCATTGTACCCATATTGATGGACAGTGCGGAGCAGGCAATGGCCGTGGCGGCTGGTTTGTGGCAACAAGGGATGAAGGTCTGTGCTATTCGTCCACCAACCGTGCCGCACAGTCGGCTGCGCTTGTCCTTGAATGCGGGTCTGAGCGATAACGATTACACGCGCTTGCGGATGTGTCTGCGAACGCTGGCCGATGCAATACGGACAGGATGCATTCAACCGGATTAACATATGCCTGGATCGGTGGCTGGGCCGTCCCGGTTGACTATATGCGAGCGGCCGTGGAACAGAGATTTCCCGGCAGTGCGCACCATATTTACACACCGCGTGTCGACGCGCTGGAGCAGGTGAGCCAGGGGGGATTTGACGTCGTCGTCGGCTATTCCCTGGGTAGCTTACTCGTGCTGCACAGCATCGAGCTGATTCCCCCAGCAGCAGCGGTGTATCTGTTGGCACCGATCTTTAATTTTCAACAGGAAGCTCAGTTAGGCAGTCGCGTATCCAAAGTTCAATTGAAATACTTGCTACGCTGGTTGCAGCGCGATCCACACGCAGCGATTGAGGATTTTTATCGCACAGCAGGGCTGAACGTGCAGCTGGAACGCGCACTTCCCTACCCCATCGAAGACCTTGTCTGGGGGTTGGAGACCCTGCTGAATGTGCAGGTGTCGCTCCAGGCTGCACGCAACTGCACGTGTGTCATCGGCCAGCAGGACACCTTGTTGGATACTGAATTCTACAGAAAAAACCTCAAATCGCACGTACGGGTCGTCAATGGCGGTCACGATATCCGCTCGCTGTTGTCGTGCAGTGCGGTGACATGATGTGCTTTTGCTTGCTGTTTCTTCTCAATCTTTAGTTAATTGCAAATAGCGAAATTTTACCCATGGCAACCCATCAACAACGCATAGTGGCCCTGCTTTCTGGGCCCGATCAACCTGGACTCGTGGCCAAAGTGGCCAATTGGATCTTTCAACAAGGGGGGAATATTTTTCATGCAGATCAGCATCGGGATGACGAGGCAGGGATCTTTTTTCAGCGCGTTGAATGGATTCCTGGCACTGACGATTTAGAGGCGGAAGCGCAGGCCTTTCGCGATCTGGCGAGTAGTGAGTTGGGCATGCAGGTGCGCACGGCGTTTTCGCATGCGCGACCGAAAGTGGTGGTGATGGTGTCAAAAATCTCACACTGTTTTCACGACATCGTCATCCGCTTTAAAGAAGGTGAAATGCCGGGTGAGTTAGTCGGGGTTCTCTCAAATCACGCTACATTACAAACAGAGTGCGAACGCTACGAATTACCCTTTTATCATACGCCGATGGAGCGCAAAGCAAAATTGGCCTCAGAGGCAAAACAGTTGCAAATCATTCGTTCACTGAATGCCCAACTCGTGGTGATGGCGCGTTACATGCAAGTGTTATCGGCTTCTTTCTTACAAAATGTCGGTTGTCCGGTGATCAATATCCATCATAGTTTTCTACCCGCATTTGCGGGCGGGAAGCCGTATCATCAAGCTTACCAGCGAGGCGTGAAGATCATAGGGGCCACTGCCCATTATGCGACGGCAGACTTAGATGAAGGTCCGATTATTGCCCAGGACGTGTCGAGAGTGTCGCACCGCCATCACGTGATGGATTTAATTCGACAAGGTAAAGATCTGGAGAAAAGCGTTTTTGCACGCGCAGTCCGCTGGCATCTGGAAAATCGTATACTGGTTTATAATAACCGAACGGTCGTGTTTGATTGAGATCGGTGAGGCGCAGTGTGCTGCTTCCAGTCGATTGTACGCCCGCTTAATACGAGGTAGCCATCGATGAGCATACTATATACTCGCCAAAAAACGATTTATTTTTTAAAATTAAGTTAAAATAATTTAAATTTTTAGAAATTTTTGGTTCTGTTCTTTCTTCACCATTTTCGGCTCTGTAGTGTTGTGTTCATTGCTTGGCGATGAATGGATTGGCGTGCAAGTAAAGAGCAAAAGATGCTTCTTTCGGGCGATACGATTATCGAAGAATCAAGAATTGATTGTCACGGTTACTCATTGGGCGCAGATTTTTGGATTGATGATCCAGTGTCAATCCTGCGAAATCCTGGTTATTTTAAACATATCGAACAAGATACCCCGTTGCGCCCGGGAGATATTGTCGCCTTTACAGAGGACGATGTGTTGGTACATTCAGCTGTCGTGACAGAGCCCCACTCCTGATTTTTTAGGACACGGGTTCGACACATTGCTGAAATGCAGGATATCCAGAGCCGAGAAAATTCGATCGGGCATGCATGGAGTCGTTCTGCACGATTATGCTCGATGAGTGGGGCGCAATTTGCCCTACAAACGCAATACGGCGGGTCGTTCCATGACCTTCAAATTGCAAGATTGACTTGCCATCAAAAATTGTGGAGTTTCGCTGTTTTGCGAACTGCGATTATGAACAGACCCCCGAAAAATAAGACGAAAAAAGAGGACCTTTTAGAAGATCCGCGCTTCGATAAGGAAGATTTGGCCAAGGCATCAGAGCCCTCAAAAACAGCTGCCGGAGATGACCGCAATTTGGTGGGTGTGAACGCAGCCTTTAAAGAGGCTGATTTCGAGGACAAAATGTGGATGTTTTGGAATGACAATAAGGCGGCAATTGTTGGCGGTTCCTTGTTGGCCTTGTTTTTCGTCGTGGGTGTGCAGGTCTTGCGCTGGTATCAGGAAGACTCTGTGCGCAGCATGCAGGTCGCCTATGCTGAGGCGAGTGACCCGGCACAAAAATTAGCGTTTGCTGAAAAGTATAAAGACGAATCGCTTGCGGGCGTCGCGTTAATGGAAGTTGCCGACGAAAAATACAATGCTGGCGAATTCATTGAAGCAGCTGGACTCTACGCTACGGCTGTTGAGGCATTAGAGGAAGCGACCGCTCAGGGTCGGGCTCTTTTAGGGCAAGGCGTTGCATTGATTCGTGGTGGTGATGTCGACGGGGGCAAGCGGGTGCTCAATGAACTGGTCGACAGCGATGACGCTTTGCAGTCTTTTAAAGCCGAGGCGATCTACCATCTCGCGAGTCTTGCGGTGCAGGACAAGCAATATGACGCAGCAAAGCTACTAATTGCTAAAATGAATACGCTGGATTACGGCGGTATTTGGGCTTCGCAGTTAGATGGGTTGAAACGGAGCAAACCGGCTCTGGCTGACGAATAACAGGCAACCCTTAGGCATATTGTTGCTGTTGGGCAAAGTCCTCAGTTGGCATATGCACGCCAAGGCATGCGGACCTTTGGTCGGGGTGCAATTGGGTCGAGTTGGCATGGATGCAGTGTTGTTACAGGATACTCGATGAGAGGGGCTTTTTCTTTTGCATTCATATGCAAAGCTTTTAACCTCGTTCATCGTTAAGCAGATAAAAACTTTTCACCGGAATCGCAAAATGAGTGATGCAGCTTCAGACATTGGTTTAATCGGTCTGGCAGTAATGGGGCAAAATCTGGCCCTGAATATTGCTGACCATGGGTTCAAGATATCGGTTTACAATCGCACGACCGAAAAAATGACAGCCTTTGTGGCTGACCACCCTGACACTCCGGGTGACTTGGTCGGCCAAGCGTCCATGAGTGATTTCGTGCAATCCCTGAAATCTCCGCGCAAGATTGTCATCATGGTTAAAGCAGGGGCGGCAACGGATGCAGTGATTGAGGGGTTGGTGCCGCTTTTGGATAAAGGTGACATCATTGTCGATGGCGGTAATGCGAATTGGAATGATACGATTCGGCGCGAACAGGATTTAAATGCCAAAGGTATCTGGTTTATTGGCTCCGGTGTGTCGGGTGGCGAAGAAGGCGCTCGCTTTGGACCCTCACTGATGCCAGGGGGAACACCAGAAGCCTGGCAGGAATTGGAACCGATCTGGAAGGCCATTGCGGCCAAGGTAGACGCGGAGACAGGTAAACCGCTGGAGGGGGCTGCGCCGGGGAAACCTGTGGAAGGCGGTGTGCCGTGTACCGCATATATTGGTGAAAATGGTGCAGGTCACTATGTGAAAATGGTGCACAATGGCATTGAATATGGCGATATGCAGATGATTTGTGAGGCCTATGACCTGATGAAGCACTTGTTGGGTCTTTCCGCAGGCGACATGGCAGCGATATTTAAACAGTGGGACAACGGGATGCTGGACTCGTTTTTAATTGAAATTACAGCTGAAGTGTTGGCCCAAAAAGACCCTGAAACAGGGGCCGATTTTGTCGATGTTGTGTTGGATACCGCCGGCCAGAAAGGCACGGGCAAATGGACCGCTATCAGTGCATTGGACATGGGTGTGCCGTCGCCGACCATTGCGGAAGCGGTGTTCGCCAGGTGCTTGAGTGCGATTAAGGAAGAACGGGTGGCCGCAGCCGCTATCTTACCCGGTCCGAATACGCCGTTCAAAGGAGATAAAGATGCCTTTGTACAGGCGGTGCACGACGCGCTCTATTGCTCAAAAATCTGCTCGTATGCGCAAGGCTTTCAATTGATGCGCGCAGCGCAAAAAGAGTATGGTTGGGATTTGAATTTTGGCGAAATTGCGCAGATTTGGCGTGGTGGCTGCATCATTCGGGCTGGTTTCCTGCAAAAGATTACCGAGGCGTACGAGCGGGATGCGGATCTTGCCAATTTGTTGCTGGATCCTTACTTCAAAGCAACGATTGAACAGTTTGCCAGCAACTGGCGGGAGGTGGTAGCGACTGCTGCACTGCACGGTGTCCCGGTGCCGACATTTGCGACATCATTGAGTTATTTCGATGCTTACCGCAGTGCGCGTCTACCGCAAAATTTATTGCAGGCACAACGTGATTTCTTCGGTGCGCATACATATGAGCGCACGGATAAACCGCGCGGTGAATTTTTTCACATCGATTGGCCCGACCCAGCGCGCCCGCAAATAACCGCCTAACCGCCTGCGGTTGAATATTTTTTAATCGATAGCGATGTCTGGCGCTGCGCATGTGTTCGCATCAATGGGTGACAATGTGGCAACCCTATCGCAAGGTGCGCCACACTCCGCGCAGGATGCTGCGCCAGTCTTAAATACGGTATCGCCGGAGGGGTATCGCGTAATGGGCAGGGATTTGTGGATTCGCTATGGCTTCCACCCCACCCGGTTTGGAGACTGCCTGTTAGCCAACACAGACGCTGGCATCTGTGCTTTAGAATTTGCTGCAGTTCACGAGCGTGAGCAAAGGGTGCAGGCACTTCGCAGAATGTGGCCGCTATCGCATTTACAGGAACTGCCGATTGAGACACGCTCGATCTGTGCGGCGATATTGGACCCCGTCGCTACGCCCACCCAGCCGCGGATCTTGGTCAAAGGAACCAAACTACAGATAGCCGTATGGAAAACGCTGCTGCATATTCCGCAGGGGCGGCTGTACTCGTACACGGCAGTCGCGCGAGCGGTTGGTAAGCCAACTGCTGTGCGTGCAGTTGCCAATGCAATTGGTGCAAACCGTATTGCTTATGTGATCCCCTGCCACCGTGTGGTCGGGAAACACGGCGATCTCGGAGGCTACCGTTGGGGAGTCTGGCGTAAACAGGCCATGCTTGCTGAGGAATCTTGTTAAAAAACGATTGGACGATTGCACTCTCGAGCCGTGTTCAGGATGGCATTTAGATCGTGCTTGAACCTGCGTATTTGCAGATTAGTGCCTCTGAGTTGGCTCAATTCCTTGGCCAGGCTGGCTAATTGATCGGTCTTGATTTGGGTGCCGGTTTTGACAGCTTCTGCCAGAATTTGCTTGAGGATGATGGGAAACACGCGTGCATTCCCTTGAGTTCTAATTTCTTTGATAAGCAGTTCAATTTCCTCGCTAGTGGCAATACGCACACTGCCGACAACCCGAGCTTTAGGTTGACTGCTCTCAAAAACAAACGCATCGAGGGCCATAACTTTTTGGGGAAGTTGATTGGATGATTAAGATGTTTGGGTGGAGTGATTGAGTGTTGGAGAATGGTCGTTTTGCAAGCCAAAAAGTGTCAGCCCGAATCGCTCAGCAGAATCGCTAAGGTCTACCAGGAAATAGCAGTTTCGAACGCAGCCATGCGGATACAGCTGGATAAATCCGGCAGCTGTCGGACACATGCGCATTGCACGTTGCGTGCTGCTATTGTCGGTCATGGGCGATTATGCTCTGCCATTCGGACTAGGCTTGATAAGCATCGTGGATTCGGAGCAGGCCGATACACTTCGTTGTATGCTTATCGAGAACGGGGAGGACGGATATTTGAGTGGGGCGGTCCTCCATCAGTTTTAATGCATCGGCTAAGCTGCTGTCTGCGGTGGTCGTGCTGGGTTCGGTCACCATGATTTGTTTGGCGGTTAAATGGCCAAAGTCTTCGTGTTGCTCAAGGGCTCTGCGAATATCGCCTTCGGTGATCAGGCCCACTAGCCGTTGCTGCTCATCGACCACGCATGCGGCTCCTTGTGGATGATGCGTCATGGCAATTACGATTTGGCGCAGCGTCATCGACTCCGAGACCCAGGCCACTTCGTGGGTTTTCTGCATGACATCACCGACTGTTTTCAACAAATTGCGGCCCAGCTGACCAGCAGGATGAAAACGCGCGAAGTCGCGTGCATCAAAATTATTTTCCACCATCAGCGCGGCAGCCAATGCATCACCGATGGCCAGAGTTGTGAGGGTACTCGATGTGGGCACAATCCCCAGCGGATCTGCCTCACAGGGAACCGAGGCATCGAGAATCGCGTCGGCGTGACGGGCGATTGCAGAATTCAAATTGCCGACAATGGCGATTAAAGGTGAGTCGAAGCCTTTGAGGATAGGAATGAGATTGACGATTTCAGAGTGACTACCGCTTTTGGAGATCAAGATAGTCGGGTCACCCGGTTGATAGATACCGAGGTCGCCATGGACGGCCTCGCCCGCATGCATAAAGATGGCAGGGGTTCCCGTGCTGGAAAAAGTTGAGGCAATTTTCTGTCCGATATGGCCCGATTTGCCGACACCACTGATAACGATTTTACCCGGATGCTGGTGGATCAATTCTACGGCGCGGCAGAAATCGTCTCCCAAACGTTGATGCACGAGACTCAGGGCATCGAGTTCTTTTTGTAAACTGTCTTGCGCGGCTTTGAGCCAATGGGCTTTTTTATTTTCGGTGGGCATCGCATTCAGTCTTGTGGGTGGGTTCGGATACGCAGACGCGCCGCCTCCAGGTCGGCAGCTGTGTCAATCCCGATGGGTTGGTAGTCGGTCTGCACGGATTGAAAATAAAAATTGTGCTCTAAGAAGCGGAGTTGTTCGAGCTTTTCTTTAAGTTCCAAATCAGAGGGTGGCAGTTCTCGATATTTAGCCAGTACTTCGCGCGTGTATCCGTAAACGCCAATGTGTCCCCAATATGTGTGGGTCTGCAACCACGCGTCCTGGGGGACATCCCGGATGTGCGGAATGGGACTGCGAGAAAAATACAGCACACGACCTGCGTGATTCATCACTGCTTTCACCTGGTTGCTGTCGATGAGTGCCTGCTCATCGGTTATTTTGGCGACGGCTGTGATCAGATCGCAGTTGGTTTTGCGCCAAACCGCAACGAGTGCATCGAGCAGTTTGGGCTGGATGAAGGGTTCGTCACCTTGAACGTTGAGAAAAAAATCGCCTTCAATCTGATCGAGTAGCGAGGCGATCCGATAGGTGCCGGATGGGCAGTCAGGGCTGGTGATCAACACGTTTGCCCCCCACTCTGTCGCTGCGGTAAAAATTTTTTCGGAGTCGGTGGCAATGTAGACTGCATCGGCCGAAGTCGTGGCGCGCACTTGTTCCCAAACCCAGCGCAATACAGGTTTGCCGCCGAGATCGAGCAGGAGTTTGTTGGGTAAGCGAGTAGACGCAAGTCGCGCTGGAATAACAGCGGTGATCATCATAAATGTTGTTTGGTTACCAGGTTTGTTGCTCAACCAGTTCCAGCCAATGATGCAGGATCAATGTATGGATTTCCTGAACACGGGCACTATTTTTACACGGCACCAGTACCGCATGGTCGGCCAGTGCTCTGCAGCGTCCACCTGTTTCGCCGGCGAGTAGGATGGTGGTGATCGCGTGCTGGCGAGCCGTTTCAAACGCTTTCACAATATTCGCAGAATTGCCGCTTGTGGTGAACCCGACGAGTATATCGCCTGGCTTGCCGATACCTTCGACTTGGCGAGCAAACACAGCATCGTAACCATAATCGTTGGCAATGCAGGTGAGCGCCGTCACATCGGCCGCTAAAGAAATACCTGGGAGCGAAGGTCTATCGCCACGAAAGCGTCCGACCAGTTCCTCCGCAAGGTGCAGGGCATCGGATGCGCTGCCCCCGTTGCCGCAGGATAGGATTTTGTTGCCTTGGCGCAGGGTGTTGATGACGAGCGCTCCCGTGTGGTCGACACTATCGGCCTGTTGGCGGAATGCATCGAGGGCGCTGTGTAATTCTGCTATAGTCGAATCGATACTTAAATTCATGTTGCTCGTTTGCAGTATTCTCGGTCCTCAGCACTCGCTTTTCAACTATCAATTTTTTGGGTATCAACGACGCGCTGCTTCAAAAATCTAGCTGGATTGCCGATAACGACGGTCCACGGCTCTATATCCTTGTGGACGCTGGAGCGAACGCCCACAACCGCCCCTTCCCCGACGGTGACCCCGGGGCCAATGAATACGTCAGCCGTGACCCATGCGTGTTTCCCTATCTCGATCGGGGCCGTGACGAGCGGCAGCGTCAAGTCACCGGGGTCGTGGCTGCCGGCACATAGAAAGGTGTACTGACTGACAGTAGAATATGCACGTAAGGTAATGGTATCCATGCAGTAGCAGTCAACATGGTCGGCCAGGCAACTGCCGGCTTCCATGACAAGGTTCCAAGGCGCCCACACGCGTGCACTGGGATAGGGTTTGGCTGTGGCGGCGATGCGCGCGCCGAAAAGCTTGAGCAGCCCCCGGCGCCAAGCGTGACAAGCACGAGGCGATGGCCGAAAAAGCACGACCCAAACAATGTTCCACACAACCCGCCCCAGTTTATTGCGGATGCTGAAGGGATCCTCCTTTTTCTTGAGTGCGGTGACCATGATGATTACATTTTATGCGAGAGGATAAGGGGACAAGTGGATGCGCTGCAAACCTGTAAACGTGTAGGGATTTCTCACTTGTCATCTTATCCTCTTGTCATCTTGTCCTCTCGCATAAATCATAGGTAGGTGAAATATTATGAATAAGCTAGCACTCATCGTGATGATTTTGAAGACGGGCTTGTGCACGCTCTTTTTTGTCGGAGGGATCTATCTGCTCACGTTGTCGAAAGAAAGGTGGGAGCGATTTGTCGGCAGTTTGATATCCGTGCGCGAGATGGAAATGTCCACTGGAAGTCTGGTGTTCATTAAAACGGTAGGCGTCATCTTGTTAGTCCTGAGTCTATTTTGTATTTATCGATTCTTTGTTTACGATCCGGACGCACAGTATGAGCAGGGGTCAATCGAGCCTGCCCAGAATAGCGTCTATTTGCTGCCGGTCGGGTTTGCCATGCCGCGTGAGGGGTAGCGCTGCCACTTGCCTCCATATTTTGGGGATTTGATAATTTGGCAGCAGCGCTTTAAGCGCTGTTTCAAGATGGGGTTGCGTTTGGAAAGAGGCTGAGGGTCGATAGAGGGCGACAACAGTTTGACCCCAATGGGCGTCTTTTTCAGCTACAATCATGCAGGCGTCTACCAGGCCCGTGCTGCGGATGGCTGTTTCAACCGCTAGCGGATCCACCTTTTCACCGCCGGTATTGATCAGGCGGTCGATGCGACCCCGCACGACCAAGTTCCCCTGGTCATTCAGATAGCCTTCATCTCCGGTGGGCATAAATGTGTCGGGCGGGAATAGATGAGGGTAAATACCATGACACAAGGAAGGTGCCTTCACTTGAATTTGCTGGTGTTCAATGGCAGCTTCGACCTTTGGCAACAGGGTGGCTGCCAGGGGTTGACCCTCCAGAAACATCGGTATCGGCATAGCGGCGATCATGGCAGCTGTTTCTGTCGCGCCATAACACAGCATGATAGGAAGTTGATGTATACGCGCTGCTTCGAGGAGTGCCGGGTCGGCGGCAGCACCGCCGAGAAACAGGATGTCAAATGTTTTGAGCAGGTCTCGGCTGCTGGCAGTAGCGATTAAGCGCTGCAACTGGGTCGGCACCAGCGAAAGCGTGGTGGTCGGGTTATGGGGACGGTGCTGGGGCCAGTCCACGGCAAGTGTTTTATAATCTGTCAGCAGCAGTTGGCCGTTGGTATAAAATGTGCGGATGGCCTGCATGAGTCCACTGACATGATACAGCGGCAGTGTACACGCGGCATGCAGTGTAGGTGTTTGTAAAAATGTGCACAGCGAACGGACCGCAGCGGTCAAGGTCGACCAAGTGTGAATGGCAAACTTGATATGTCCTGCAGACCCGCCGGTTGGTATCATAACGGTTCCGTAGAATGGCAGCTTGTATTCAATTTTTGTGGACGAAAATAGCCATGGTTTATCGCCTAGAAAGAGATCGGGTGACACGTGTTCGGCAACTTGTTGCCACTGGGGCTGCCGCCACTGGTGGTGAGTAATAAATACGGGGGTATGCAATGCGATGCAGGCGAGCAAGTGACCTAAGAACGGTTCGCGCTTGGGTTCGCAAATCAAGGCAATCGGTGGGCGGCCGAGTGATTGCTGGAGCGCTTGTATGCGACTGACCGTGCGTGTGAATGTCGCATTGAGTGGCTCGGAGCCGTGGCTCAGCCAAGGCTGAGTCAACCTGTGCGCAAAAGATTTTAAATCGTTTTCCATAACGTTTCGAAGCGGGCTGGCGACAGGTGCTTATCCGGTGCAAGGAGGGCACGTTCGCCGTGTAGTTGGAAGGGGTCTTGCAGAAAGCACTGGGTCGTGCCATAGCCGATGGCTGCCCCGGCATGTACGTCCGTGCTGGCAATGCGTATTCCAGCTTCGTAGCCAATCGCAGTTTCCATTGCCGATGAATAAATGATCGTGGGGGTCGGGTGTGCCGCGCGCCAGGTAAGCCACTGCGAGGGGGCACCGAATAAGGCTGGCTTGAGGACGAATGGGCCATTGGGAAAATACTCGAGCAGAGTGGTGATGTCCTGCAGCGTGATGACCGATTCATCGAGCGCAATGGGCGTGCGGTAGTTGTGTGCAAGTTGACTCAAGCGGCGTTCATTGCCGGGTGGCATCGGTTGCTCGATAAATTCAATATGGTCATAGGGTGCTAGAATGTGCAGCCAAGATTCGGTTGCTTCGAGATCCAAGGCACCATTGGCATCCATGCGCAATCGCGCTTTGGCAGACAATTTGTTTAAGAGATCCACACAGTGCGCCTGTTCGACTGCGATGGGATGCGTGCCTATTTTTATTTTGAAGGTCGTGTAGCCTGCTTTGAGGGCGGCGTGCAGGTCCTCCTCGGCCGCCGCCGGTGCGCTGTGCGTGAGCAACCGCGCGGTGGGGATTGCACGCGGCTGGGCTGCAAGCTGTTGGAAGGACTGGTCGGTGAGTTGAAAGTAGGCGGTTTCCAGTGCAAAATCTAAGGATGGAAATCGCGTTTGGGGTAGCGGATCGGGGTCGATATGCAGAGATGTAGGGAGGGCTGCGATGGCTCGTGCAACTGCTTCCAGCGATTCATTGGGATTAAACCACGGAATCGGTGCGACTTCGCCGAAGCCCAAGCGTTGGTCGGGGGCCTGCATGCGCAGAAGCCACCCCTTGCGAGTCGTCCAGGTGCCGTGACGCGTACGCAGGGGGTGGGCGAAGCTGCGTTGATACGGTTTGAATGACAGGTCAATTTGCATGCATGCTTAAAGTTTTCGCTTTATTTGCCTTCGTTACCTGCTTAGGCTGAGAAGGCAATCTATACAAAAAAGATATTTTAAAAGTGAGTTATGCAATCTTCGATTGATCAGCGTTTTTACCAACCAGCCGACACATTTTTCCCGCAGAATGCCCCATTTGGTCTGACCTACGATGATGTGTCTCTGGCAACCCAATATTCTGAAGTGTTGCCGCGCGCGGCGGTGTTGGAGACCCACTTATCAGATTCGGTGCAGTTGCACATTCCGATTATTTCTTCGGATATGGATACAGTTACGGAGTCGACCATGGCGATTGCGATGGCCAATAACGGTGGGATTGGTCTCATCCACTACAATATGCCGAACAAAGAGCAGGTACGTGAGGTCGCGCGGGTAAAAAATAATATACACGGTCTGATTCAGGATCCGATCAAGGTTTCCGCAGATCAGTACATTGCAGATGTGCTCGACTTGATTGAGGCCAAGGGATTTAAGTTCAGCACATTTCCGGTGGTTGACGATAAGGGGACGTTGCTGGGGCTACTGCCGGGCCGAGTGGTAAAAAATCGCTATCGTGGTGTCAAGGTGGTGGATGCGATGACGGCGCGGCAAGAGGTATTTACGATCAAGCAGAAGGAAATTGAAGGCGACCCGATAGCCGTGGCGGATCGCTTTTTCAATGACCATCTGGGGATCCATAAATTACTGGTGGTGAATGAAAACGATAAATTGTGTGGTTTATTTACGCTGAGTGATATTGAGCAAATCGCTGAAGAAACGCGCGTGCACATTAAGCCCACTCGCGACGAACAATTTCGTTTGTTGTGTGGCGCTGCTGTCGCTGCGCCGCGCAAGGCAGATGGTTCGATAGATAAGGACGCGTTTGTGGGCCATGTCGGACATTTAGTCGATGAGGGGATCGATGTGATAGCGCTGTCAACGGCGCATGGGTTCACCCAGGGCGTCGGGCAAAGCGTGCGTTTGTTGCGCGAGCAGTTCCCCGATTTGACCCTTATTGCCGGTAATGTTACCAGCGCTGCAGGCGTGGAATTTCTAGCCAAGGCGGGAGCCGATGCGATAAAGGTTGGTCAGGGGCCGGGTTCGATATGTACGACGCGAATTGTTGCAGGAGTGGGCATTCCGCAGTTCACTGCACTCTACGTTGCGTCTAAAGAAGCGGCGAAGCATGGGGTTCGAATCATTGCCGATGGGGGCGTCACTAAAAGTGGCGATATTGTCAAGGCACTGACGTTGGCAGATTCAGTGATTTGTGGCGGGCTTTTGGCCGGCTGTCCAGAGGCACCTGGAACGATCATGGAGATCAATGGCAAGCTGTATAAGCAGTATCGCGGGATGGGGAGTTTGGAGGCGATGGCTGCAGGCAGTGCTGCCCGCTACGGACACAAAAAGAACGACAAGCAGGCAAAAGTAGCTGCTGAAGGCATTGAAGCCTTAAAAGAAGTTTCAGATTCGTTGGACAAAGTATTGGTGCAATTAACGGGTGGCATTCAAAGTGGTATGGGGTATTTGGGGGCTAAAGACCTGCCTACGCTGAAAAAGAATGCGCGCTACATTCGCACGACCCATGCTGGTCAAAAAGAATCGGCACCCCACGATGTGATCGAGGTAAAGACGGCGAATGATGGATGAACCGCGCAAGCGTTTTTGCGCTCACAGGTATTTTTACGGACTAGGTGATTGCATTTTTCGCGACGAGGCGCAGGATTCCCCGTTTGATTTCAGCAAACCGCCTCAACCCAGATATACCAACCACGCTTTTGACTAAAATATGGCACTGAATAAATTTTCCAGTCAGATAATTGCCGATACTGGAATCAGTATGGGTGACGAGGGTAAAGGCCGTCTCGTTTACGAAGTGATTGAAGAACTCAAGCAATCCACTGCAACGGACGATCCGGTAGCGATGGTATTGAAGGTCAATGGCGGTGCCAACTCCGGGCACACCGCCGGGGGGTTGAAATTAAACTTGTTACCGGCGGGCGTGATCGAGCCCAGTGTGGCACATTTGGCTCTGGGGATGGGAGTGGTTGCCGATCCGAGGAAGATATCTTGGGAAGCTAAGCCGTTGCAGGCGCGTGGCTATCATATTTTCGAGCGCCTGGTATTTGACCAGCGCACCATGGTCAGCGATATCGGGCATCGTTTGCTAGATTTAGCCTGGGAGCACTACCGTGTGCATCATCTGGGGGAGGAACCCCGAGGTTCCACTGGCCGTGGCATCAGCCCCGCCTATGGGGATGAAGTTGGACAATGGCAGATTTTCTACGGTGATTACACAAGCACTGCGGCGGCTTTTAAGCAGAAAATGCGGGCGCGCCTGTTGCGGGCCTGTGCAGTGATTCAACATGTCTGCCAAGTCCCCTCAGAGGTGTGGGATGATTTCTTTACCATACTGACAACTGCCGAGACCCGTGCAAATCAGGAAAGCATCGATGAGGGTATTTTTGCTGCATCGGAATTTAACTTTAACCGTTTCAAAGGTAGTGAGCCCTTTACATTGAATCTGGATGCAGTGCTGGATGCTTACTGGGAAGCGGGATCCTCACTGGCTGAGAATGTCAAGGATGTGCGCGAGATCTGCATGCGTAGTCTTGCGCAGGGGCGCTACATTGTTGGGGAGTTTGGGCAGTCCTATTGGTTGGACAAGCGCCATGGCTTTGCCCCAAACGTTACGGCGTCGCACACATTCACCCCGGAAGTGTTTCAATCTGCTGGTATTCCCACCCAGCCCATCCACACAATGGGATGTTGCAAAGCCTACGATACCAAAGTGGGCACCCATGTATTTGTCACTGAAATTGAGGCAGATCATCCGTTGGCTGAGCCCTTAAAGCAGCTGGAATTTGGCACGAGTACCGGACGCCAGCGCATGGTGGGCTGGTTTGATGCGGTGGAGAAAGGAGATGCATTGCGCTTTGGTGGATTCCAGGATTTAGTAATCAATAAACTCGATGCCCTCACGTTTGATGGGCCGCTCAAAGTATGCACTGCATATAAGGGGCCAGATGGAACTGTGTATAATTATGTACCTCGCAGTGACACATTGCGCGCCCAGTTGCGTCCCGTTTACACGGAACTGCCGGGTTGGCAGGAGGACATCTCTGCAATACGTGCTTTCGACGATTTGCCTCTGAATGCGAAAATATATGTCGCCTTTTGCTACAAAGCCATGCTGAGCATTGCGGAACGTTTTGATAATCCGATCGAACGTCCCAATCTGCGCTATATTGGAGTCGGGCCCGGGCCGTCGCAAATTATAAAGGATGTGCCTTTGCCGGCAGCCTTACTCAAAATAGTAGCTACTGAATAATCTTTTTCACTCGGGCTGATGCGCTTTGCCTTTTGATGCCTATTCCCGCGCAATGTTTTGTTCATTTGAGAGATTCGGGTTAACCGGCTGTTTCTGTCGGTCAAAGTAGAAGGCTTCAGTCGCTCGTTCTATTCCTTCGGGCGTGAACACTGTAAGAAGATCCAAGATCAAAAAGGTCGATTTACGACGATCAGGGCGGTGGGCAGAGGTCATTCAGCTTACGGAAATTCCCTCCACTCCGGACAGTGTAGTGGCCGGGTTCAACTGTGCAGCAGGGTGGTGTTATCGAATGGCAGCGTTTCGATAGCGTGCCCGAAAAGTAATTGCAACAGGGGTTCGGTGGCAACGCATCCACGGACTAAGCTGGCAGAGAATGGCCATTCTGGTGAAGATGTGTCCGGGCCTACTGGGGCGGAATCGCCAGCCCACAATATTTGCAGCCCGGGATGTTGGAGGCACTGGGTTTGAGTCGAGACGTGTGTAAACCCTAAGCTTGCTTGGACCGCGAGGTCCTGCCCCCAGCCAATCGGATCAACAGGGCTCAGATGTTCTCCACCCATGGTGTATTTGCCGATGGGCTCACGTTCCTTGCATGCGATCAACCAGCATCGGTTGGCAATGCCTTTAAATATACCTTTCAACTTACTGTGCGTTGTTCCAGCGTAACCGTGTTCGATAGCTTGGGGAAGCGAATGGAGGGAGGTATCGGAGTGGTTGAGCAGGATCGGAGGACGTCGGGGCCATTCGGAAAAAAGCGCCAGCACTTCCTTGTCAAAGGTGATCTCCGGGCGGAACGGTTCTTCCACATGCAGCAGGTTTTTGCAGAATTCCGTTAACCCCGGATCTTCCTGGCAGAGGTCCCATAATGTTTTGAAGTCACGGGCAGTTGAAAATGCCCGGTTACCATCGATGCTGAAGCGGAATTGGCGGCCTTTGGCTTCCTGTATGTCAGTAGCAAGGGAGCGCAGGGTTGCGTAGTCCTCTTCCGGCACTCCGGAGAGGACGATTTTAAAATGGTCAACTGTACGGTTGAGGAGGACGGCGCGCTCACATGTTTCATCCATGCAGTTAATGGGAATGCGCAGATGAATTGAGCGTGCAGGTGCCGGCAGAAAATCACTGGGTTGCTTGTGGCTGAGTTCAGGACGTATGCGGGTGAAATCGATGCCAAAATGATTGCTTTGCAGCAGGTCGTGGAAGGGGCGTTGACAGTATTTGCAACAGGCATCGATCAGCGCACTTTCAAACAGAGATAATGCAACTTGACACGTCAACGGGTGGATATCCCACAAATCCGCTCTATCGCGCAGGATTGCCTGTAACTGCCACCACAAGCCAAACACGCTGTTGCCCCAACAGGTTTCGGCGACATCAAAAATTTTCCTCAGGCTGGTTTGCACCTCGGATGTATTGCCGTCACAAGGAATTTCGAAGGGTGAGCTGGCCAATCCCTCGACCTTGGTTTTGTCAAAAGTAAAACAAAGGGTGCTCAATAAGTGCACATGCGGATGTTCCTGATGGACGGGTTGGGGCTTGGACTGAATGCAGTGAACCGTCGCACTGTTAAAGCGAATGCAGTGTGCCATTGCGTTACGTTCTGACAACTGAGCATTCAGGTCAATACAACTCACATTGCAATTACTCGAACCGCTAACTAATTATGCTGACGCCCATAAACAGGCTGCCCATCAAGAGCACGATACCGAGTGTTTTTAACCCAAAGATAATTCTAGATACATTTTTGAAATCTTCGTCCTCCAAGGGCCGCATGGTTCGAGCCAGCATAAAGTTTTGGTAGCGAACCGTCAGTTGGTCAGCAGAGGACACGACCAAATACAGTCCCAAAAAAGCAGGTAAAACAATAAAGAGCGAAACTAATTACCAGAAAATCGATTTAAACATGGCTTTACAGATGAGGTGTGCTTTTAAGTCGATTGAACGAGTGCCTTTATTTAGGCAAAATTTTGCTGTTTTGTATTTTTTTAGAGGCTTATAAAGGGCATAGGCCGGTTATCTTCAGGAATTTCGCCGATATCTTTACTTTTTTGCCTTTTTTAGTGGCTGATGCGGCACTTTTTAGCCAAATGCTTGTAGTATACAATAGAATTACCGAAGTGTATCAATCATTGAGGGCTTTAAGGGCAAAATTCAAAAAATTAAACTTTTTTTTACCAGATGGCTTGACTTTTTTTTAAAGCCTGTTTTTTTGATGAGTGTTAGTTGAAGTCTCCCACGGGAGATTAAGTAACAAGCAACGAGATAAAGTAGAAAATAATGGCGAGTAGTTTAGGGGTAGGCTACTCGCCTTCATTTTGGCGTGTATCGAGCAGCTGGCGCTAATTGATGACTGGGAGTGGTTATACATATTTGCGGGTTTAATGACGGCTGCCGCGTGTGTTTCTGCAGTCTATAGTCTTATTTAATCTTTGTGGTTACGCAAAAAAACGTAGATGTAGCGCTAGCAACTGAGCGATATTTTCCTATCTTCTTAAAAATAAACCGTTCCTTTTCTTTCAGTCTTCTCCAGTTACCTTACTTATTTTTGTTTCAAATTTCCACCACTCTTCGAATAGGGGTGTACGCAAATATTTTTTTTATAAAATAAGTATTTCGCGGAGATTAGAGCTAGTCTCCAGCGGGAGTTGGGGTAACAAGTAACAAGATCAAGTAGTATAAGTGGCGGGCAGTTTTTTGGGGAAGCTGCCCGCCCGCTTTTTTTAAATTAGTTGAGAAAAGGATCCAGGTTGTGCTTATCGATGTCGTGTAGAAACACCAAGTTGTCGCCGACGTGGTTCAGGGCCTGTCGGGCTTCTTCAAAACGTTCTCCAAGGACACTGAATATATTTTCCAACTGAAATTCGGCGGCTAGACGGTGGTCGCCTGCTGCTTTATAGTGAGAGCGCCCCATGGACGCGTAATAAGAAATGTCAGGTGCAGCGCGCGATTGAGCGCGTTGCTTAAGATGATGGGGAAAGATCCCTGTCACAAAAAGCGATTGATTAGCGATCTGCGCCATTATGAAAAACCGTTCGCTATGGTTCGCCGCTTGGATCTTTTCCAACAGATCCACTGCATAAAAGAGTGCGTTGCGAGGACTCACGCTCGGCTGCTGGCTCGCGCGAACTTTGTCGGAGAGCAGACTTGCCAGATAGTCAGTAATTTTTTCATCGTAGATGCCGACTTCCTTTAGCGCATGGTTAACGAGTATATAGAAAAACAGGTGCGGCGAGATGTTCAATGGATGGGGGTGGTCAATTATCGCGTTGAACAGGCGGTCGCTGTCTAAAATTTTGTGGGCGGTGTCGCTATCGAATAAGAGTGTGTGGAGTGCCTGCGTATCATTGCAATCAGGTGACATGACGGCAGACACAAATGCCAGATCGGCAGCGGTTAAATTTGCCTGAAAACTAGGTAATATTAGCTTCATTTTTAGACTCTATTAATCATAGCATAGTTTGTGTCCGTCGGCAACTGCTCAAAGCTTTTTGCATTGCAGGCTTGATGTTTGGGCTATGGTGGGCTCAATGGAGGGCGCAAGGGTGAAGCACCATGGTGTCGGTCAAAGAACAATTACACAAACGAGCAACTGAACTGGGGTTTGATGCTTTTGGCGTTTGTAGCATTCCGGTCGATCTGAGACGAGATTATTATCGTGAATGGATTCGGCAGGGCAAGCATGGCACGATGGGTTGGATGGAGCGCAATCACGAGCGGCGCCTCTATCCTGAACAAATTATTTCGAGGGCCAGGAGCATAGTGGTTCTCGGAATGAATTACTATCAAGCGAACCCCGAGCGTAGAGGACAAATTGCGAAATATGCACTGGGACAAGACTACCACACGATCATTTATAAGAAGTTAAAGCTGTTATGTACGGTGATGCGCAGTTGCGGGGGTGAGCAAAAACCCTACGTGGATACGGGGCCCGTTTTGGAAAAGCCGCTGGCTGCTCTGGCTGGAATTGGCTGGCAGGGAAAGAGTACGATCATACTCAATCGCGAGCAGGGCACGTGGTTGTTTTTGGGGGTCATTATCACAACTCTCGAACTTGAGCCAAGTGAGAGGGCTAAAGATTATTGCGGTTCGTGTTCACGCTGTATGGCGGCTTGTCCAACACAGGCTATCACGGCACCCTATCAACTGGATGCGCGCAAGTGCATTGCTTACTTAACGATTGAGCATGACGGTCCGATACCTGTCGAGTATCGGCAGGCGATAGGAGATCGGTTGTTCGGTTGTGATGACTGTTTGGATGTGTGCCCGTGGAACCGCTGGGCGACAGAAACGCGCGAAGCAAAATTCTCACTGCGAGCATACCCTGATTTGAGGGCGATGCTCAACTGGTCTGAAGGCGATTTTGAGCACCATTTTCGCGGTACGCCGATGCAGCGTGCTAAGCTCCATCGTTGGCTGCGTAATGTGTGTATTGTTCTGGGGAACATCGGCACTACGGAAGATGTTCCGTTGTTGCAGGACAAATTGGATCATGCGGACCCGGTCGTTGCTGAAAGTGCGAATTGGGCGATCGCACAGATTGTCGGTCGCACGCAGCCCTAGCAGCCTGTCGGATTTGATTTCCAATTCGAACAAATCTGGTACAAACTTAGTGTCATGCGTGTTGTAAATGTTGACCGAACCACGCCGATGCTGCTGCCGGTGGACATGCGTGAGTGAGTGGCTGCAAATGACACGGTTCATTTTATACTCGAAGCGGTGGAACATGTGGACATGCAGCACTTCAAGCTAAAGCAAACCCGTTCAGGCAAAGCCCCGTATCCGCC
>Ga0102943_1000167_pt1 | contig 45818 bp, 39 predicted proteins | sample SalPonC_black_MG_FD_78174 | JGI IMG/M metagenome (GOLD analysis project Ga0102943, IMG submission 78174) | Salt pond soil microbial communities from South San Francisco under conditions of wetland restoration - Salt Pond MetaG... | ecosystem: Environmental > Aquatic > Marine > Intertidal zone >...
AACTGGTCGCACGATTGCCGAAGGACAGGCTTATCCAGCGGGCCAAGTTGAAAAAAACGCGGGTAATCGTGATGCTCAGCTGGTTTTTTACCAAAAGGGAAGGCCACACACTTCTCAAAACGTATATGTGTCTGCCAACCAGTTTTATGAATTATTAATAATTGTTAATTTTGAAACCGATCGTTGTCATGTAGAGTTGGACGGTGTAAGGGTGCTGACATATTTCCCCATGAATTTTAAAAGGGGTTCGTCTCGAGTCGTCTCGGTCACCCCTTATTGGCGGTTGTGAGGGGGCTACCGTTGGTGCATCCAACAACTACATGTTGTTGGATGACTTCAGCATTAAAACGGTTGTAATCGCAAGCCCTCAACTGAGTGCGGACGCAGTTTCGGCGACGCGTGTCGACTTGGCGTGGAATGCGGTTACAGGTGCCAATAGGTATCGGATTGGCTACAAAGAGCGTTCAGCATTAGTTTGGAATGCGCTGATTACCTCCGATCTGTTCTCTACAATCGACAACTTGAAACCCAATACCGCTTACGATTTTCAAATAAAAAGTGAAACTCTGGAAGGGAGTTCGCCTTACTCAGCGACTACAACGATCACCACGCGGACGGAGTTGCAAGATTGGCTAAGCACGCATAATTATAATTTAGATGCCGATTTACTGGCGGATGATGACAACGACCAAGTCCCGCTGATTTTGGAATATGCATTAGGGATGGAACCCACTCAAGCCGCGGTGTCTGCATCATCTGAAATAGTAATCGATCGCACGACGAAGTGGTTGACATTAACGTATTCCAAAGTTCGAAGGGATGTGGATTATGAGGTACAAACGTCAACGGACTTGATGAATTGGATCACCGCTGAAGTAGACCAGACATATGCAATCGATGACACTTTCGTGACGGCAGCTGTCCCGCTGGGGATAGAGACTGGCAGGTTCTTGCGGTTGGTTGTGTCTGCGAATGCGGCAACGGTGGGTAACTGAAATAACATATTTTATAAGATTTTAATGGAAGCTAAATGTAGATTTGTGTGGCAACTATATTGAAGCTGACCTGCAAGCTGTTGGCAGCTTTATCCGATTTTCGATTTTTGAGCCGATTACAGGATGTGACAGTTGTGTTATTGTGGCAGTGACTCCATCGATGTCAGTTTCTCGATATAATCCTTGAGTTGCGGACTCGGTTTCAACTTATAAGCTTGCTCGAAAGATTGGATCGCTTGTTTAAAATCGCGGCGTTTGATAGCGAGTTGCCCCAGGCTTTCCCAAGCTTGCACTTGAACAGCAGCTAGGTGAGTGGCGCGTTCCAGATGCAGTTCAGCTTTGGCGAAGTTACCCTGGTTTTTTTCCAGATTACCGAGCAGGACCAATGCGTGGCCGTTTAAAGGCTCACGATTGAGAATGTCTGTCAGCCGAACTCTGGCTGATTCTGCTGCCCCAAGTCCCAGCTCAATTTCAGCTTGCATTAAGCTGTATTCGATTTGTTGCTCAGGTGTCAGCTCGCTTTGGAGGGTTTGATCAAGTGTTTGCACATAGGCCTTCGCCTCTGCGTAGTGCTTTAATTTTAATAACGATTGCAGAGGCAACAAGGCTTTGTCCGGTGGGGTGGTCGGGTGCGCATTGAGCGCTTTTTGATAGGCTGCGATCGCGAGTGGATAAGTGTTTTGGCTCAAGTAGAGATCGCCGAGTAAAATCAAACTTTCCCAGGTAGGCGTGCCTAATTCGTGCGCAATTTCTAAATTGGCGATGGCCTGGTTATAGCGTTCTTGAGCAATAAACGCATTGGCTTGAAACATCCAGTAGTCTTGTTGATCCGGTGACTCGCTGATCAGCTCATCGAATAGCGCTATCGCCGCAGTGTAATTTTCAGTCATGAAGAGGCACTGCGCTTTTCCTCTTTTATAGTCGTGACTGTCGGGAGCGAACATGCGTGCCATATCGTACGCTGTTGCCGCAGAGGCATATTTTTCCTCCAGTAGATAGGCATAAGCGAGGAGTCCGTAGCTTTGCGCATCCCCGCCTCCCAGGGTGATCACTTTGCGCCATAATGGAACCGATGCGGTAAAGCGGCTTTGTTGTACTTCGATCAATGCCAGCGTGCGATAGGCACGCCTAAAAGTTGGAAACTTCTTGACCGCGTTCTGCAAATGCCTTTTCGCAGCTGCAAAATCTTCAATAGAATAATAAAGATTACCCAGTAGAAAGTCGAAAGCCGCATTGCTGTCACGCGTGATTTGCTGTTCGACTTGTTGGATAGCATAGCGCGGATCGTTTTCCAGGTGCGGCGCGATCGATTCGTACAGCGGCCGATCTTTTTGCGACAAGGTGGGCTCAATGTCCGCATTGACTCCGTAGCTTGCCATGAAGCGTTTGCGGAATGCCGGGCTGTCTGGATTGGAATCCGTCAGTGGAAATGCACTTGCGTTGCACAGGCAGAGGATGCCGGTCATGGTGATGCTGGCTGTAAGTATCTTTTTCATGGTTTATTTATGCGGAGCTTTCAGGTAAAGCGGCCATTTCCCTTGAACTTTAACTGGAACGCCATCGACTTTGGACACACTGAAACGTGCCTGTTGCACAATGCCTTCGGCCATGGGCGCTAAGCTGGGGTGTGTCGAAGATATCGTTTTTAAAACGGTGGCTTGTCCTTGTTCATTGATTTCAATCAACACGACGACTTTACCCTCAGTAATATTCTGGCGAATCAGCTTTCGGGGAAAGGTGATTCGCGGCGTATTGAGGATGCGCGGAGCGGTCGGTAAATCTGCAAATGTAAAGATCTGTTGGATGTCGCCAATGGCATCGACCTGGATCTTGAAGCCGTGAGTGTTGATTCCCATCGCCATTGCATCGCCGATACCAGGATTGAGTGAGAGCGTTAAAGGATTGGGATCGATGGCGTCGATTGGAGGTTCGAAGGAAGGCGGTGGCGGAGTCGTTTTCGGCAGCTCAATCGCTTGTGCGGGCGGCGCGATGGGGGGCGGTGGCGGTAAAGTGAGCACTTCACGATAGGTCACTATTTCCGGTTCATCACCGGTGAGGAGTTGGGTGAAGGGGATGATTAAAAACAGGATGCTCGCAAGCAAAGCGGCTCCGATGATGGCACAAATCGGCGTGTATTTCCAATCGTATTGGGGAAGCTTGTGCTGCATGCAGGTTTTATCGAGTGGTGGCTAAATGAATGCTCTGGGCACCGCCGAGAGCAGCTTTGTCGTGGACCTCTGTGTACAATTCGATGGGGGCTCTTTTGTCGGCTTGGATAATCACGGGCATGGGTTCTTGTTTCAATAGCCGTTTGACGACGCCGCGAACGCCGTTGACACCGATCTCTCTGCCGCCGTATACGACTTTGCCCTCGGCAGTGATGGCTATCAGGATGGAATTCTTTTCGAGGTCGATAGCGGACGCTGCTTGCGGACGTTGCACTTCGACGCCGGTCTCTTCGACAAATACAGTCGTGACAATAAAAAATATCAGGAGAATGAACACAATATCGATCAAAGGCGACACATTGATTTCGTCTATCCTTTGCTGGCTAGCGTAGATGCGTTTGCGTTCTTTCATATTAAGGCTGGAGGGAATGTGTCGAATGGGGGTTCAATGTGCCTGCAGTATCGGACGGATGATTGCATTTTGAATTCAATGACAAACAGGTGTTGTAGCGTTCCAACCGGGCAATGCTGTGTTCGAGCAAATTGCGTCTGTGGATGATGAGCGAAAGAATGATGAAAGCTGGTATCGATATGATCAGGCCTGTCTGCGTGGTGATCAGTGCTTCGGAAATACCGCTAATCACATGGCTAAATTTGTTTCCATCTGCCTGCACCAGTCCCTGAAAAGTAGACAGCATGCCGGTAACGGTGCCCAATAAGCCAATCAAAGGGCCTGCTGTGATGATGATGGAAAGAAAACGAATCCTGCGATTGACCGCTGGCAGGTATTCGTTACGGACTTCGACAAAATGACGTTTGACTTCCTGGGGATTTCGAGCGTTGGCCAGTAAAATTTTTTTTACGTTTTGCAAACGTGTGAATAAAGAACGCGTAATCTCCGAATCGGACATCCGGTAGACATGGCAACGAATAATAAAATGTGTTTGCAGACGAATCAGCAGTTCCAGGGCAGTGTAGTAAATAAACAACGCCAGTATGAATAGCGGCAGCATCAACCAGCCACCACTCATCCAAGTTGTGCTGGCTTGATGTAAGAATTCCTGGCCGGGGATACTATTCACGGGTTGACAGTTTTCCTGGATAAACCATTCACAAATGCCACGGCCAAATTTTCCAGGTGCGCCATTGCTCCCGCAACCTTGCGGGCCAGCAAGGCGTGAATGATGAGCGCAGGTATGGCCAGGACCAGGCCCAGCTCAGTGGTGATCAGTGCTTCGGATATACCTGAAATAAGTGGCTTCGGATCACCTGCTCCGAATACCTGCATGAGTTCAAAGGTTTTGATAATGCCGGTGACGGTGCCCAACAAGCCCAGCAGGGGGGCGATCGCCGCAGTCACCGCGATGATATTGAGAAAACGTTCCAGTTTGGGTTGTGTGCTCAGCATCGATTCATACATCACTTCTTCTACCAGTTCGACCGACTCATTGGCATGGTCCACGGCATTGCGCAGCATGTCAGCTGCCGGCTGTGGCTGCTGTGCAGCGAGGGTCCTGGCTTTGTCGATTTCGCCTTCGCGGATGAACTTTACAATGTCGTGCACGACCAGTGGACCTGGCTGACGCAACATGAAAATCTGTACGAATTTTGCCACTGCCACCACAGTGGATAGCACGGCAAACAGAATGATAGGGTAGACCCATACGCCGCCCTTGCGCAAATGCTCACCGAGACTGTCGCGTGTTTGTTCCAATGCCAGTGCATCGCCCAGGCTGGGATCAATGGGCAAGCGACCGCTCCCCTGTGTCGCTACGGTTTGTACCGCTGCAGCTAGATCCTGCTCAATGGTACGTATCCTCGCTTGCAGGCTGGTGCCTTCTTCGACTATACCGGTATCCTCAAGCGTTTTTCCTGAAAAATACAGTAAAGGGCCCGTTTGCACGAACTGTCCTGCCACCAGTTGACCGCCTGGATGGATCGCCTCGCCGGGGTAGCGCTTACCGCCGATAAGAGACCGGATGCGCTCCAGTGACTGTTCGATAACGGTGAGCGATTGTCGCAGCTTTTCGGTCTCAGTAGTGTCCGGCTGCTCCAACAATAAATTGAGAGATTGAATGGGGTCCTGGTAAACGGTCTGCTCCCCCGCCGATAACGCTGCTTGATAATCAGCAATGTATTCACCAAACAAGGTGAGCCGGATGTAGTCATACTCTTTCGTTTGTGCCGCTAAATTACTTTTTAACGTCTCCAAACTGACATTTTTGCTGTCGCGAACAGCCCGTTTTTTCGCCACTTCATTCCTCAAGGTTTTGGCTTTACCTTCCCATTCATGGAGTTCTTGAACCAACGGCAGCTGGTTGTTTTGGATGTTTTGGCGTTGTTGTTTTAAGCGACTGAGCGCTGCATCGATTTTTTGCTCCTGCGCGGCGGCCAATGTGGCCAGTGACTGCGCATGGGTTGTAACCGTCGGCATACACATGGCAAACACGAACATGAGCCAAGATAAGGTCGATCGGGTTTCCGGCGAACGGTGCAGCCAGGTGCCCCGTGTAGCGGTAGAATAGCTTGTCGATTTTGGTCTCATTTCCTGTGTGGTATAGGGGTTGTGAGCAAAGCCCACACCTTTACTTAAGCGTTATGGGTAATTGGATGAAGGTGGCACTTGGTGACGTGCCGTTGGCAATCGCAATGGCTTTGTTGATGGCAGAGGCCAATGAGGGATCGGACTGCCACACCCAACCATCCGGTGTCGGGACTCCATAGCCAGCATCATTGCCAGCTGTGGTTACATAATATCCAGTTGCTAACCCCAGGTACACGGTGGTGACTTCGCCCTTCGACTGATCGGGCAGTGTTTTAACTTCCTGAATCACCGTGATGCCATCGTCAAAGCGCTGTATGCTTGTCAGAATACCCATAACGGTTTGCATCCGTTCTGCAATGCCGAGAGACGTGGATGACTGCGCTGCTGGTATTTTCCGATAAGCGGTTTGCAATTGTGCCAGCAGCGGTTGCGGTAGCAGTGGCCTGAGGCGCTTTAATTCTGTTTCGATCTCGGGTAGAAAGGACTCAATGATTTGGCTGTGCTGCTCTAAGCTGGTCTGCTGATCCAGTAATTCTTCGCGCTGGGTGTCGGCGAGGTTGTTGGATTGTTCCAGGGAAACGCGTTCTTCCTGCAGCTGTTCTACCTCAGCCTTCGCGATTTGAATGAAGTCATTGAGTTGACGCTTCTTTTCTTCCCAGGCCAGCGCTTCCTTGGAAATCGACTGTTCCAGGGCCACCCATTCCAGGGTTAAAGCACGTAAGTCTTGTAGGGGTTGAGTGCCCTGTAAGGAGTTGAGGCCGATTGTGAGAAGGGCTAGAGCGCTGAAAGTGATTGGATGTATAATCTTCATTTCTGGTGAGTCGATCATGAACAAAGTCGCCAGGATGTGCTACCCGCAGGAGGATAAAAAATACTCCACAAGGGATTTATCTTTAAGTTGTCTAGACAAACCGAAATTAGGCGGGTGAATAGTAGAGCAGCTACAAGGTTTTTCAAATTCTAAATTTTGACCGGACGATCGTTGTGCTGTATTGGCAGCTGTATACCAAAAGGGCGTCGTTCTCGACGCCCTTGTAAAATCGCTGACTAGAATAGGTTCACCATCAAAACCGGCCGCTGATGGAAAACCGTGCGTGAATCGGCGCACCGACGGTAGCCTGGTGCGTCGAGTGTGCATTGGGATAGTAGAGCTCGTCGGTCAGGTTCTCAATATTGAGTTGCAGACGAACGTTTTCTGTAAGGGTATAATAGGCGGCTGCGTCCACGCGGACATAACTCGGCAGCTTTGCGTCATTGTCCTCAGTGATAAAACTTTCATCTTGATAAATCAGGCCGAGCCCCAGTCCAAATTGCTCGGTGACTTTATACGTGTTCCACATTGAAAACATGTTTCTCGGCAGTTCTCGAGGGCGCTTACCATCTGCCTGTTCACCGTCGAGGTAGCTGTAGCCCGCCGACACATTCCATTTGTCGGTAATAGCTCCTTGTAATTGAAGTTCCAAGCCGGTGATTTCGGACTCCTCAGTGCGCGATCCACCAACGCCGTCACTGACAATGGCATCTTGTTGCAGTTCAAAAATAGACGTAGTCAAACTGAGGCGCTCGTTCCAATCCCATTTTACTCCGGCTTCCAGGTTGATATATTCATCCGGTTCCAAACCTTCATCGCCGAGATCCGCAAACTGCTCGCCACTTTGGGGCAGGAAGGTTTCACTGTAACTGGCGTAAATCGACAGGTTGTCGTACGGTTTATAAATCAAGCCAAGCCGCGGTGAAATTTCCTGATCTTTACGGCTACTGACTTGATTCGCAAGGTTGTCGTAGACTTCTATGTCGAAACTGTCAAAGCGAGCACCCAGCACGAGTTGCAGTTCTTCTATAAGTTCAATCTCGTCCTGAATATAAGCCGAGAACACATTGAGTTCAGTACTGGTATTGTCGTTGGGTGCGGTAAACCCGGTCGACGTTGGATTGCCAGCAGCATTGATGCCCGAGCCTCCGTTCAGATTGAGGGGGCGATTGATCGCAAAAACTTCAGTATCGCTGCCGCTGTTGTTCCAGTCGGGATTAAAGCGGTTCTGGTCAGACAATGTGTGAACGAATTCACCGCCAAAAATAACTGTGTGTTCTATGTCTCCAGAACTGAATTCGCCGACGAGATGACTGGCGAGGATGAGATTTTCACGTTGAGTTTCGTCCAGGTAACCATCGAGTGTTACTTCATCAGGAGTGGTGGCCTGGTCGTAGGCAGACGCATAAAAATTTTGGTAGAGTTTATCATAATCACCATAGAAGAGATTGAAATTACCCACCAGTTCATCCATAAATTGATGCTCTATTGTAGCGCGTAGTAGATGTGCATCGAGTTCGGAAAAATTCAGATCGGGATCGCCAAACACAATGTCCTGGAATGCACCGACCGGCAGACCGTTGCTACCGGTTGGAATACCACGGTCGATAAAACGTTCGTGATCGACGTATTCGTAAGAGACATCCAGGGTTGTCGCATCGCTTAATAGGAATCGTGCGGTAGGGTTGGCACCGATGCGCGTACCATCATAAAAGTCGCGATGGTTTGCCAGGTCTTCATAAAATGTATTGATACGAAAAGCAGAAGTGTCGTTTATTTCAATGTTCCCATCAAACTGCAGGTTAAACTGGCCAAACGTATCGATGCTGCCTTTGTAGGCTTTAAAGGTTTCACCAATGATCCCTTTCTTGCTGACGCGATTAATGATACCACCGGTGCCGCCGCGACCGAACAAAAGCGCATTCGGGCCACGCAAAATTTCGACTTGTTCAATATTGTACAGGGGCCGATAGTACTGGACATCGTCACGCATGCCATCCATAAAAAAATCAGCCGTGGAACGCACACCGCGAAAGACGACTGCATCTCTGTGGCCTTCTCCTTGCGAGTTATTCACGCCGGGAGTGTAGTCGATAATGTCGCCAATGCTGTCGAAGCCTTGCCGCTCGATTTGCTCGGCGGTAACGACGGATACGCTTTGTGGTATGTCGATAAGCGGAGTCGGCGTTTTCAAGGCAGTCATGGGCGTGACTGACTCAGCTTGTAATGTCTCCCCGACAACCACTGTTTTTTCAATTGCCACGGTTTCGTTCTGTTGAGAATCGGTCGTGGATTGGGCTGTAGCTGCTGACACGTAGCCATAAATAACCAGCACACCCAGGCTTAAACCTCTGGAGGCCATTCGTTTCGATTGAGTTGTAGCAAGACGATCAAACGGTTTCATATGTATTTGTTTCTCTTTTTAGACTGTTTTGTGTTTAAGTTAAAGGGTGTGTGATTCCACCATGTATTCACTTACACTAGCAAAATTTGACTCGCTAGCTCTACTCTCAGCGGGATCATTTATGCCCGTAAAAGGAGCCATACGCCACCGATCTTATTATCCGATCCGCCATTAAACGTAATTAAGATCATTTGCGGAGCCCGGTATTTATAAATTGAGCCCGTATAGAATAACCCTTCACCCGGGCAGCCGGGCGGAAATGGCAGCGCCTCCTTTTTGTTGAAAAATTTAGTCCGGACATCTCAGCAGAGTCGCGGCAGCATGGTTCATGTCTAGAAAATAACAGTAACCAGCGCAGCAGTGCGGATGCAGTTGGGTAGACACCCCGCAAATGCGCATGGCAAGTTGCGTGCTGCTATTGTCGGTCATGGGCGATTATGCTCGATGAGTGGTGAGATGTGCCGGCTAGACCCGCTCGGGGATTTACAAAATGTATTGAGAGGAATAGACGCAGATTTCAGCATTCTCAATAATTGCTGATTTTGAAAAAATCCCTCTGCGGATATTTTTTATCCGGTTGCGGTTAGACCTGTTTAGCGAAGAGCAACTATACTGGCGATGTGAAACAATTACTTTTATTTATATGCATGTTTACTGCGGTCTGTGCTCAAGCAACGTCTGGTCTGACGGTTTACAGTTACCGCCATTATCCTTCTGACGCTGTACTGTTTGCTAAATTTACCGAGCAGACGGGTATCGAGGTAAATGTAGTGAAAACGAAAGCAGGCACGCTGCTGGAACGGTTAAAGGCCGAAGGTGAGCAAACCCCAGCGGATGTCATCATTACATCGGATGCGGGGCGTTTACATTTAGCGAAAGCAGCGGGTGTGCTGCAACCGATTCAATCGGAGCTTTTGCAGCAACGCATTCCCGAGCACTTGCGCGATCCCGACAACTGCTGGTTTGGGTTTACCCAGCGTGCACGAGTAATTGTGTATGCCCCTGATCGAGTGGATGTGGACGCGTTGAGCACATATGAAAATTTAGCCGAACCGCAGTGGCGCGGTCGCCTGCTGGTGCGTTCATCGGCTAACATATACAATCAGTCGCTCCTTGCTTCGATCATCGCAGCTAAAGGCGAAACAGCTGCTCTGGCCTGGGCGAAAGCGATACGCAGCAATATGGCGCGCGCACCACAAGGCAGTGATCGCGACCAAATGCGAGCGGTGTATAAGGGCTTAGCCGATGTTGCGCTCGTCAACACTTACTATGTTGGGCTGCTGCAAAATTCGGATAATCCGCAGGATCGGAAGGTGGGAAATTCGCTGAAAATCTTTTTCCCCAACCAGCAGGGGCGCGGGGCGCATGTGAATGTGAGTGGCGCGGGGGTCATTCGCGCTACCAGGAACCTGGCAGCCGCCACCGCTCTTCTAGAATTTCTGGCATCGGATGAAGCGCAGCGAACCTTTCCGGCAACTACCTATGAATACCCGGTGGTAGCAGGTGTTGCCTGGTCGGACCAGCAGCAAAGTTGGGGCACTTTTAAGGCAGATACTGTCAACTTGGAGAAACTGGGGGAATACAACAGCCAAGCCGTGCGGCTGTTCAATCTTGCCGGTTGGGAATAAAGTTGCACAAAAATGATTGCATAAGGGTGTAGATTCAAGCACGACGTAAACGTTGTTATTCTCTTGCTTCTATTGGAGGTAAGAGTGAAAACCATTCCGACCTTGGGTGAATGGAGACTTGCATTCCTTTAATCCAGCCATGACGGATGCCATGCGTCGTTGCAATTCATGTAATGACAGGGGTCTGACGAAAGTAAATGAAACAGCCACTGCTATTTATACGATACTTGCAACGGAAGCTGGATATTTGGCTTATTGCCGCGGTTGTTATAGGTTCTTTATTACTGGCACCGCTGCTGATGGTATTCATTGGCATCGCCCAACCCAGTCCAGAATGGCAGCACATCCGAGCCACGGTGTTACCGCGATATGTGTTGAATACCTGTTTGCTGATTTTGTTTGTGGGCGGGCTAACTCTTTTGTTTGCGGTTCCGAGTGCGTGGTTCGTAGCGTTTTTTGAATTTAAAGGCAGGCGTTTCTGGCAGTGGACGCTGGTTTTGCCGTTGGCCATACCCACGTATGTGGCAGCGTTTACCTACTATGATCTGTTGGACTGGATGATTCCTGTGTGGATCTACATTCGCCAAACATGGGGCATCAGTGCTGCACAGTGGGCTGAACAAATAGTGCGCTATGGGCTGCTGATCGTCCTGCTCAGCAGTGTGCTGTACCCATATTTATTTCTCAGTTTGCGCACGGCGTTTAAACGGCAGCAGAGCATTTTTTTTGAAGCTTCGCGAATGTTAGGCAAGTCGCCATGGACGATGTTCTGGCGAGTGGGGTTGCCATTGGCGCGGCCTGCGTTTGTGGCGGGTTTGAGTTTGATCGTGATGGAGGTGATCAATGAATATGGAGCGGTGCATTTTTTTGGCGTGCCGACTTTGACCGAGGGGATTTTTCGAACATGGTTTGGCTTGGGCGATCGCGTAGCGGGTTTGCGGTTAGCCGGTATCATGCTGTTATTTGTATTCATCGTCCTGGGGCTCGAGTATTGGCAACGGCGCAGGTTGCGTTTCACCGAAGCGAGCCTGAGCGGTGCGATGGTCAGTCGGGTATCTTTGAGCCGGCGGGCCAGTGTGCTGGTGAACCTGCTGTGTTGTTTACCCCTGATGCTGGGGTTTTTGTTTCCTGTAGGGCGACTGGTCCATTGGGCTTATCTGTCTTACCATAGCCATAAGTTCTCTGATTTCTTTGTTCAGGGCCTGCACAGTTTACTGTTGGCCGCGGTGGTTGCAGTGATCTTAACATTGATTGCATTTTTTCTATCTTTTTGTGCTAAGGTGCATGAAGGGGCTGGAGTGCAGCGATTCCTGCGCAGTGCGACGCTAGGATACGCCATTCCAGGGGTTGTTATTGCTGTCGGTACCATGCAGCTATTCGGGCATGTCGATCGCTATTCAGGGATGTCCTGGATGTTGAGTGGCAGTTTGTTTGCCATTGGTTTTGCCTACACCGTACGGTTTATGACGGTCAGTTATCAACCCATCAGTGCCGGGATGCAAAATGTGTGCAGTCATTTGCACGATGCTTCCCGGATGTTGGGGCAGTCGCATCTGCGCACGTTAACTGCAGTGCACTGGCCACTGCTGCAAACGACGTTATTGGCCGGTGCGATTCTGGTGTTTATCGATATTATGAAGGAGTTGCCGTTGACGTTGATTCTGCGTCCAGCTGAATTTGAAACGTTGGCTACTTATGCTTTTGGTTTTGCCAAAGAAGGGCAGATTTATCACTCTGCATTACCGTGTCTGGTTATTATTAGCCTTGGTGCGGTGGGCTTGTTTTATATCAATCGCTGGTTAGAAAGTGTGCAGGAAAGATGATGCTCGAGGTCAAAAGTATTTGGAAAACATACGCAAACTGCTCAAATGCTGCGGTTTGCGATGTATCCCTGCAGGTTGCAAATGGGGCCTTTACGGCGTTGGTCGGCGAAAGCGGCAGTGGCAAAACCACACTGCTGCGGATGATCGCTGGTTTGCAGGTACCGGATAAGGGGGCAGTTTTGTTAAACGGTCAACAAGTCGCCGGTGGGGACGCCTGGATTCCGCCCGAAAAGCGAGGCGTTGGTATGGTTTTTCAGGGGGGCGCCTTGTTTCCCCATTTGACGGTTGAAAAAAATATTGCCTACGGATTGTCGCACTTGTCACGCAGTGAACGGGCGGCAACCGTGCGTGAATATTTGGAACTGGCGCGGTTGCCCACCGCAGCCAGGCGCTACCCACACGAATTATCCGGTGGGGAACGGCAGCGAATTGCCCTGGTGCGGGCGTTGGCCCCCAAGCCCAATTTGTTGCTCCTCGACGAGCCCTTCAGTAATTTGGACGTGGCTTTGAAAGCCGCGCTGCGCGAGGAGGTACATTCAATCCTGCGTGCTAAACAGATGACGGCAATTTTAGTGACGCACGACCCTCGCGACGCTCATTCGTTTGGCGATCGTATCGTTATCATGCGCGCGGGAATAATTGAACAACAGGGAACGCGCCAAACCGTCGTGGAGAACCCTTCCAACGCCTACTGCGCACAACTGCTTCATTAAACACCGAGCGTTTCGAACGACGATTAGAATTGAATGTGCTGCGTAATTTAGCAAAACCGAGAGTATGGATAGCAGCTGTGGGGCATGCTTAACTCGATTCTCTCACTGGATTAACTCTCCGTTGTAGAGAGACGTCCGGCTCAACAGCTTGGCAATGCCGGGTGATGATGAGGCTTTTTGGCCATCAACTGTTCGAGTATTTCGATGTTCAAATCGGCCAGACTGTCAATGATAGTGTCGGGTTTATAAGCGTAATTGTCGATGTCTGTTCGCCGGGTCCCTCCCGAGAGGACGAGTATGCAGTGATACCCCAGTTGCAGTCCGCCTAAAATATCTGTCTCCATGGTATCGCCAATCATAAATGTGTGTGCTGCTTCGAGCCCGATCAGCTTACGCGCATCCCGCATCATGAGTGGACTGGGTTTACCCAGGTCGAAAGCCTTTCTTCCGGTAGCTTCTTCGAGCAAACGCACGATGGAACCGCAACCGGGCCGTGTACCGCCGTTGGCAGTAGGGCAGTTGGGGTCCATGTTCGTTGCTACCAGTTTGGCACCGTTGATGATTAAGTTAGTGGCCTGCTCCAGCATTTCGAATGTGTAACTGCGCCCTTCTCCAACGACAACGTAGTCAGGATCCTTGTCTACAATAGCGATGTCATTTCTGTTCAACGCGCTCATCAAGCCTCCTTCTCCCAGAACAAACGCGGTCACGTCTTTCCCTTGCCGCGCCAGAAAGTGAGCCGTCGAAATCGCACAGGTGTAGATATGATCACGCGTTACTCGCATGCCCATCCGTTGAATTTTAGTCGCAATATCCAAGCGGGTTCGCTGGGAATTATTCGTTAAAAACAAGAATGGAATCTTGTTATCAACCAAAGCGTTGATAAACTCACGGGCACCGGGAATTACTTCATTACCGCGGTAAATCACTCCGTCCATATCAATTAATAGTCCGTAATCGCTCATGACACTAACTCTAAAAAAATTTTAATAACCGTAAACCACCTGCGTTGGCAGCACACTTAGAAATCGTGCTTCTAAGTGGATAATTGGTTTAGCTGAAAACATACACGCTAGTCACACTTAGCAAATGTTCAAACGATAAGTTTAACTTTTTAAAATATAAATCAATGTTCCATGTTAAATATTTAAGCTATTAATTTGAATTAAAAGCACTCAAATGGAGTATTGATAGACAGATTCAAAGATGGCGCCTCCAGCGCTGGATGCGGCGCAAATCATTCTCTGCATAAGGCTTGATGCTCCAACTTGAGTAAACCCTTTTATTCGTTCATTGGACCCTGAACTGCAAGAGGCCGAATGCAAAACCATGCAAAAAAAGCTTGCATTTGAAAAATTGAAGTTGAGACTCAATCTCGATTATGAGTGTATTTAGTGCAAAGCTGACACATGTGCCCGCAACGCAACACTCGGGCGCAGATCCAGGAGGTGTGTTGTGCAACGCTCTGCGGACCGAGGCTGCTGCAATGGACCGGCACCCTGGCACGTTGATCGGCAACAATGCGTTTGTTTTTTACGCGATTCAGGCCGGAGAGGTGGCAGGTGCTGTGCAGACATTGAAAAGTTCGCCGTCGCGTTGTCATTTAGGCATGTTGCTCACTGGAACGGCGACTGTATACCTTCCTGAAATCGGCAAAAAATGCGTCCATGCGGGCGAGTGGTTTGTGGTTGCGATGGACGGTATGCCCGTGCGGTTGGAGGTGTCCGCCGAAGTGCGCCTGGTCGCGGTTGAGTGTGACGTTGTGCAGTTCGCGCCGCTTGCCAACGGATTAGGGGGACAGGAGCAAAGTGTCTTGAGTTGCTTGACCTGCGTCGAGCGCAAGCAACCGTTATTCAGACAGGGACGAGCGTCGGCAACTTTAGTGCGCTTGGGGCAGGCTTTTGGCGGCATGAGTCGAGAGGGCCTTGCTCAGCGTTTAGCTTTTGAATCTGAAGTGCTTAAATGGTTGTCGCTATTGCTCGAGCACCTGGAAACCACGCACCGGCCCGATTGTCGACGTGAGTGTAAGCGCGTGGATGAAACAGCTCTGCGTGCGGCTGCCTGCTACCTCGAAGATTGCCTGGCGGACGATCATTCGATCAGTAAACTGAGTCGCCGGGTCCATTTGAACGAATTTAAACTCAAGAAGGGATTCCGCGAATTGTTCAATACCACTGTATTTGGTTACTTGCGCGAAAAGCGGATGGAATGTGCCGGGCAACTGCTAAGGTCGGGAGCGGCGTCCGTTATCGAAGTTGCCAATGCGGTGGGGTATGCGAACCCGAGTCACTTTGCGCGGGCATTCAAACAACATCACGGCATGTTACCGAAAACGTTCCAGCGTCTGTACGCGCAGTAGCCACTTGTTTGTGCTCGTGTCCATCAAAAGCGTAAGGAATGGCCCATCTGCTCGCGCACCGTCCTTTCGATCGCTTTCTGGTCGTGATGGACGACAGGTTGTTGGGACTGTGGCCGTCTCTGGTGCAGCAGGAATCTGTGGGGGTACCTCCCGCAACGCAATTTACCGATTTAAAATAAATTCTACTCTGATGCAATTAATTCGTGAATTGCAGTTGTGAGACAGCTTGTCAGCTTTAAACTAGACGGGCTTTGATAACGGTCAGGGTGCTGAACAAGGGTAATGTCGCGCTGGATTTTTTTGTCTGTTAAAGGTATCTGCGTAACGCCTTCGCGATGTTCACCTGACATGGCCATCAGGGGGACGACCGTTGTGTAGTCGCCATGTGCAACCAGCCGCAGGATGGTTTCTATTTGAAAACTTTTCAGTGCAGTGTGCGGTCGATAGGTGCCCAACTTACAAAGTTCATGAATTTGTTGTCCTGCACAGTGTATGCGGCTCAATGGCAGGAACGTTTTACTGCGCAAATCACTCAACTGCAATTTTTTTGCTCTGGTAAGGTTGCTGCTGCTCGGAACAACGGCAACAAACGGTTCACGTGCGATGACTTTGGTCATCAGTTGCGGTTCAGCTATGGGAGATGACATCACCGCGAAATCGAGATCCCCATCGGTCAGTTTTTTGATTAAATTTTCAGTGAAATCTTCATAAACTTCAAAGTCGGGCAGCTGTGTTTTATTGTGTAGGTTCAGCAGGTAGGGTATGACATAGGGGGCCATTGTCTGGATGATGCCAAAGCGCACAATCCCACAGTTACCCGCCCGTTCGTTCAATTCTGCCACGGTATTGTCGTGGAGCATAAGTATGGATCGCGCCCGCGGTAATAATAAACGACCGGGTTCCGTCAGGATGATATTGCGACCTTGACGATGAAATAATGGTGAATTCAGTTCAGACTCGAGCTTTTTGATTTGCTGGCTCAAAGAAGGTTGCGCCACACGACAGGCTTGGGCTGCCTTGGTAAAATTCTTGCAATCTGCTACGCTGATAAAATAGCGGAGTTGTTGTAGTTCCATAGTCTCCGCCTATTAAAGGTATAGTTTTAATATATTTCAACTATTGAATTTAACTGTTATAATCCGGTCGAACATTAACTAACTATGCATATGATCAATCAAAGAATTCCTGATTTTAGTGTCCAAGCTTATCACGCTGGTGAGTTTAAGTCGGTGACGACAGACGACGTCCTTGGAAAATGGGCCGTTTTTTGTTTTTATCCAGCAGACTTTACCTTTGTCTGCCCGACAGAACTCGGTGATTTGGCCGACCACTACAATGAACTCAAAGAAATGGATGTCGAGGTCTACTCGGTTTCGACTGACACGCATTTTGTGCACAAGGCATGGCACGATGCATCGGATACTATCCGCAAGATCCAGTTTCCGATGTTGGGCGATCCAACTGGGGTGCTGGCACGCGGCTTTGGTGTTATGATTGAAGAAGAGGGTCTGGCTCTGCGCGGCACCTTCCTGGTCAATCCTGAGGGCGAAGTGAAAGTAGCCGAAATTCATGACCTGGGCATCGGTCGCTCAGCTGCTGACCTGGTGCGCAAGGTGAAGGCTGCGCAATACGTCGCCAACAACGACGGCCAAGTCTGCCCCGCGAAATGGCAACCTGGCGAAGAAACATTGAGCCCGAGTCTCGATTTAGTCGGCAAAATTTAAATGTGTTGGGCTCTGGTCAAGGAGTTGGCCAGAGCCACACATTTGCATTTATCAGTCCTGTTAATCCTTCATATCTTACCATGCACCTAGACGATAAAATTTTAAACACACTCCGCGAGTACGCGCAAAAGATCCAACATCCTGTCCAGATCAAGATTTATGGTGGGGAACATCCAAAGCGCGAAAAGTTGTTGCAGTTTTTGCAGCAAGTCAGCTCAATTTCTGATTTGATTCATGTGGTCCATGGCAAAACAGACGTCGCTGTCCGCGAAGGGCTGACGTTTGAGCTTATGGCGGATGAGGCTAAATCAGGTGTCCTGTTCTCCGGGATTCCCGGCGGGCACGAATTCAACTCTTTTATTCTGGCCCTATTGCAGGTCGGGGGCAGTCCTGTAAAATTGGACGAGGGGTTGCAGCGGCAAATAAAAGCAATCGATGAGCCGCTCATGTTCGAAAGCATCATCTCGTTAGACTGTCACGTGTGTCCTGAAGTTGTCCAGGCTTTCAATCAAATGGCCATCCTCAATCCGAACATTACGCATGAAATGATTGATGGTGCTCTGCATCAGAGCCTGACTGAGGAACGCAAGGTGCAGGGCGTGCCGACGGTGTTTATAAACAAGAAGCCCTTTGCCAGTGGCGCGGTCACGGTAACCGATATTCTCGAAAAATTAGGCGATGTAAAACGCAGGGTGGTCGAGCCAGCAGAAGACGCTTCGGGAGAATCTACAACGTATGATGTCGCCATTATCGGCGGGGGACCTGCCGCAGTTGCATCGGCTATCTATACAGCGCGCAAGGGGTTAAATGTAGTCATGGTAGCCGAAAAAATTGGCGGCCAGCTGAATGACACGCAAGCGATAGAAAATTTCATCTCCTCACTCGCAACCACCGGCCCGAAACTGACAGGTGACCTGCGCAGTCATCTTGGTTCGTATCCGATAAAAGTGCGCGAGGAGCTACGTGTCGCCAAGATAGATGGAGCTGCTGACCAACCCGGCTATTCGATAGGCCTGTCCACTGGTGAAAGCATTCAAGCAACCACTGTTGTCCTCGCTACCGGTGCGCGTTGGCGCGAGTTAAATGTGCCCGGAGAGAAAGAATATATAGGACGCGGCGTGGCTTATTGTCCGCACTGTGATGGACCCTTCTTCAAAGGTAAAGACGTGACCGTTGTGGGGGGTGGCAACTCGGGTGTTGAGGCAGCTCTGGATCTGGCTGGTATTGCAAAATCCGTCACAATACTCGAATTTGCGGATACGTGTAAGGCGGACCAAATTTTACTCGATAAGGTTGCAGCCGCATCCAATATTCGCGTGCTGACAGGCATTGCGACTCAGGAAATTCTTGCCAGTGATGGTCATGTATCCGGGATGCGTCTGCAGCGTCTTGCGAGCAATGACGTATTTGAACACGCAACCGACGGTGTGTTTGTGCAAATCGGTCTCGTACCCAACAGCCAGTTTGTCGCAGACTTCGTGGAGAAGAATCCGTTTGGCGAAATTCTTGTGAATGACCGCTGTCAAACCAGCCGTGAGGGAATTTTTGCTGCGGGTGACGTTACAAACGTGCCGTATAAGCAGATCATCGTGGCGATGGGCGAAGGTGCCAAAGCCGGCCTGGCAGCATTTGAATATTTACTCAAGTTGCCGTCCCCTTCGAATGAACAAAAACAGTTATAAACGCAGCCAACCGCGAGGTTGATTGAACAGCGGACTGCTTGTCCTGCTACGGATTACGACCGGCTGGAGGTCAGTGTCATAGATGCAAAAATACAAACCGCGATGGTCGTCATTGCTAACGTAAACATATTTGTTGGGGATGTAGGGTTCTTGTTCTGGGGGGTGTATGTATATTTTCTAATAGTATCTATCTACCTTTTTGGGGCGTTCTTGAGTCTTAAATGATGGATGAGTAATTTTTGTTCAGCCACTCGGTAAATGTATGGAAGTGCAATCCTCGTAACTTGGCATGACGCGCGGCAAGGCGCTTAGCGGCGCAGGTTTCATCTGGGGTATAGGGCTTATCACCGTCGACTGGCATTCTTCCGATATGGGTATTGACTCAGTGATGGGGCGGGCTCAGCACGGACGGGGTGTGCATCTGTAACGGTAGTCCTGAAACACAAAAAACTGCAGGGAACATGTTGACCATCGTCATTTTTTATTGTGGATAAGACAGCGTAAACACAGCGCAAATGATGGGTGGCAACGATTGGATAAAATTACAGGCGTCAGCAGCGGCTAGTCCGTGGAGACTGCGATGGGCAAGTTGGCTCGAGTCGTCGTTTTGCCAATGGTTTATCGTGGCCGTGATCCTGCTCAATTCACTGGTGCTGGGGCTGGAAACATTTGCTGGAGTGATGGCGCGGCACGGCAGTGTGTTGGTGATGCTCGACCGATTATGCCTCACCGTGTTTGTCGTCGAGCTGTTGGTGCGCATGGCGGTGTACCGCAGGTTTTTTTGGCAAAGTGGTTGGAATTGGTTTGATTTTCTGGTGGTGGGCGTTGCGCTCGTTCCGCAAAGCGGTCCGTTTGCGGTGCTGCGAGCCTTGCGTGTACTGCGTGTATTGAGGTTATTGACCGTCGTTCCTGCGCTGCAAAAGGTGGTTGGCGCGATGCTGCATGCAATCCCAGGCCTAGGGGGCGTCATCGCAGTGATGGCTGTGTTCTTTTTTACAGCAGGTGTGTTGGCCTCCCATTTATTTGGTGAAGTCTTCCCGCAGTGGTTTGGTAATCTCGGAGAAAGTCTGTTCTCTCTTTTTCAAATTATGACGTTGGAAAGTTGGTCAATGGGGATTGTGCGTCCGGTTATGGAGGTGTATCCCTGGGCTTGGATGTTTTTTGTGCCTTTTATCGTGATTGCCACGTTTACCATACTCAATCTCTTTATTGGTATCATCGTATCGACGATGCAGGAACTCAGTACACTGCCAGACCCCGAGCAGAAGCATGTTGAAACGATCCAGGTATTAGAGCGTATGGAAGCCGATATTCAATCGTTAAAAAATTCGCTAAAGCGTAAATAGGCTCTCTAATTTCCACAAGGGTAGCCAGTATTCAGCAAAACAAAAGGCATGCGTTGCGCCGCTGAAAATAAAGCGTTGAAGTTTACGCAATTCAGTCGACTTTAAGCTTTTACAAACGGTTCTCAATTGGTATCAAGTTAAAGTGTGAGGAGTTTTGAATTGGATCGATTGTGTGCCAGTGTACTACGTGCATTCAAGGTCACGTAAGATGAAGTTGTAACCCGTATGGCACTGACCACGAAAAAACAAGAAATCGACTGGTTTCCCCTCAAAAAGACGCTCAAAGGATATAATCTGCAGAAAGCCAAAGCAGACTTAAAAGCGGGCCTCAATGTTGCATTGCTCGATTTTCCTCAGGGAATGGCCTATGCAATGATAGCGGGCTTTCCCGTGCAGTTTGGTATTTATTCTTCAGCGATCAGTTCTATCACCGGACCCCTGTTTGCGAGTTCACGCTTTTTGATGTTGGGTCCAACGAATGCCACCTCTGTGTTGCTATTAAGTTCCTTCCTTACATTGAATGTGCCAGACGAGCAGAAATTGTTGGTCTTACCACTATTGGTGTTGATGGTGGGGGTGATCATGATTGTCGGTTCATTTCTGCGAGCGGCATTTTTTGTGCGCTACATTTCTCGCAGTGTGATTACGGGTTATATCACGGCGGCTGCGGTCCTTATCATTGTCAATCAACTCAAACATGTACTTGGACTGGACATTCCGCGAGCGAGCACATTTTTTGATGTACTGCAACTGACGATGGCCCACCTTACCGAAACACACTGGCCTTCACTTGCGCTTGGCTTGATAACCGCTTTGGTTTACCTGCCGCTGCGACGATACAGTAAGGGAATACCTATCATTGTCATCGTATTGGCGGTGATGGCCGCGGTTTATCAGTTCTTTGTCTACATGGGATATCCGACCCGCATGTTGCCGACAGTGCCGGTGGGGGAATGGCCATTGAGCGTGCCCACACTTAAATTCGAAACGGTGAGTCAGTTAGCCAGCACCGCAATGGCGATTGGATTTTTATCCATCTTACAAAGCTCGTCGATCGCCAAAACCTTAGCGGCACGGGCTGGCGATAAGGTCGACATGAATCAGCAAATGTTCAGTATGGGGGTCGCCAATCTGGGCAATGCTTTCGGCTCGGGGATGCCAGTCTCAGGTTCGTTAACACGGTCGGTCCTCAACTATTCGAGTGGGGCGCAGAGCCCTGTGTCGAGCATTGTGAGCGGCTTGATACTGGTCTTTGGTGTGCTGCTGTGTGGACCGATTATTGGCTTTATTCCCAAACCAGCACTGGCAATGCTGGTTATTACAGTGGGGATTTCGTTGATACACCCTGCCCAAATTATGGTGATTTTGAAATCGACGCGTTCAGACGCTGGCGTGTTTCTCACCACTTTTTTTGCTGGACTGTTTTTTCCGCTGGATACTGCCATCTATTTGGGGGCAGGCGTGTCTATCATGCTATTCCTCAATAAAGTGTCTAAACCCGAACTGCATGAGATGGCTTTCAATGATCGGGGAGAGCTGGCGGAAAAACAATCGGCGAGTGAGCCGAATGATCATCCAGAAATCAGTATCGTGCACGTTGAGGGCGATTTGTTTTTCGGCTCAAGTGATATTTTCCTGGATCAAATGCGCGCGTTGGTGGAATCTAAAGAAAAGCGCATTATCATCCTCAGATTGCGCAATGCCTACCACTTAGATGCGACCAGTGCTATTGCGATTGGAGAGCTAGTGACATTTGCCCGCGAAAGAGGCAGTGATGTAATTGTCAGCGGTGCGCATAAAGATGTGGAGAAAGTATTCGAGAATTCCGGCTTGTTGAAGCAAATCGGACCCGAAAATTTCTTCAGCTATACGCCCGAAAATGTCACCCTGTCAACGCGGAATGCTTTACTGCGAGCTTCCGAGATTCTGGGGGGGCGACTCAAACCAAATATCACCATCTACGCAAAAGTCGACGAAGACAAAGACGATGCTTAACCCAAATTTCGCAGCATTCGTCGAGCATAATCGCCCGTTCGGCTAGTCGAGAGTCGTCGCACATACTCCGCTGACCAAGGGGTTGAAGCCATTCACTGCGAGCAACGCATTGTGCAAGGTTGAAGACAAGAGATTTTGCTAAATCCCACACCATCGCTGGCAGAAACCTGTTTTCGCAGTTATCAACGACGCCAACCGTATTCCCAAAAGGTGCGAACGCTACAAAAAGCTAACATATTTTCAAAAATTCATGGAACAAAGAGTTGAGTTTTTGCTCATTACACAAAAATATTTCGCGTAAGAATATTCTGCAAAAATTTTTAAACCGCAACAGGAGTTAACGGATTATGTTATTCATATTATTGATTGGTGTGCCCATGATTATTGGCATTTGGGCGCAAATGAAGGTATCGGGCACTTATAAAAAGTATTCGGACGTGGCTGCTAAAAGTGGTATCACGGGGCGCGAAGCAGCTGCGTATATCTTGCGCCGCTTCGATATTCATGATGTTGAGATTGTTCCGACCGAAGGCTTGCTGACGGACCACTATGACCCGATGCACAAGCGATTGGTGCTCAGCAAAAAAAATTATTTTGGCAACAGCTTAGCCGCTCTGGGAGTGGCTGCGCACGAGGCGGGACACGCGGTCCAGCACAAGGTTGGCTACCGGGCGTTGAAGATGCGCATGGCGCTGGTGCCGATTACGCAGTTTTCATCACAAATGCTGCCGTTTGTGATTATCGGTGGGTTGGTGTTCAAAATGACCGGCCTCATTTATCTTGGGATTCTGGTGTATCTGATTTTAACGATTTTTCAACTGGTAACCTTGCCGGTGGAATTTGATGCCAGCAAGCGCGCTGAAAATGAGCTCGCTGGATTGGGGATCGTGGATGGGCAAGAGGTCAGAGCCGTAACGGCTACTTTGAACGCCGCTGCCTGGACGTATGTGGCTGCATTCGTCGCGTCACTGGGCAATCTTCTTTATCTGTTTCTAATGACGCGTCGGTAGTCGCAAGAACGTCCACCCAAAGCGTAAGCGCAAAAACGGATGAATGACCGGGTCAATCAGGGGATATTAAAATCGCACTTAAAAACATTGATTGCGCTGTCTGAATCAAATGACCCGGTCTTCAGCTTTTATCTCAATCTTGATCGCCCCGTTGCGGCGACCCTCCATGCTGTTAAGAATGAACTCAGGCAAATGCGTCATTTGTTGACTGCCAGCAGTCGTCCTCAGTCTTTGGAAGTGGAAGCAGTGGTGGCGCATTTTATTGCCAAGGAGGCACACCCGTTATCGAAGAGCGCTGCTATTTTTGTCAGAGCGGGAGAGCAGCCATTTTATTTGCCGATTCAATTTCAATTGCCGATTGACGATCGTATCACCATTGATGCGGTGCCGCACATTGTGCCTTTGATCGAGTTTAGAGATCGCTATGATCGTTACGTTGTTCTCGTTTCCAATGAAAAGGAAGCGCGTATTTTTGAAATTGTGTTAGGTGAAGTTTCCAAAGCGCAATGGTTGGCTCGGCCGGAATTGCGCAAACGAATCGGACGAGAATGGACACGAGAGCATTACAGAAATCAGCGAAGAGGTGAAACGGACAGGTTTATTCAGGAAAAAATTGCGCTGTTAAAGCAGGTGTTCAGTCGCGGTGGTTATGGTCACCTCATTCTTTCCGGCGAACCTGAATGGGTTGCAAGGGTAGAGGCAGCATTGCCAAAAGTTCTTCGAGAAAAAGTGATTGAAACCCTTCCCGACATTGCAGGTGATGGTCCGGCGGATATCGTTATGCCCACCATTCAAGCATTTGTTGCCGAAGAAACGCAGGAGTCGAAACAGAATTTAAAACGCTTGGAAGATGCTGTGTTGTCGGACGGCAACGCTGCGATCGGCATCCGCCCATGTGAGCAGGCGTTAGAGCAGCGTCAGGTAGATATGTTGCTGATCACTCAAAATGAAGAAAACGCGACGCCGCAAAATGATGCGGACTATTCGCGACTGCGCGTGCATCGACACACCGCGAAGGGCGGAAACAAACAGGCAACTACGATTGCCAACCGGCGTGAAGGGGTGCTGAAAATGGCTATTGAACAAGATATTCCAGTTGAATTCGTATCGCTCGGTTCCTTTCTCGACAATTTCGATGGCGTCGGAGTCTTATTGCGCTTTAAACAGGCATTGACTCAGAATTGACCGGCGCTCACAAGCTATGATAGATTGTGCCGTTGGCTGGGGGCTGGTGTACAGCGGTTTTTTAGTCAATAAGCAAGGCGGCTGCGGAGTCGGGGATAAAACGCATAAAATGCAGAGAGTGCTCGGTTTTTATGGCTCCACCGAGGCGACACCGGCTCCAAGTTGGCGGTGTTATAAGCAAGTGAACACTTTTATGATCCCACTCAGCTACGCGCACCGTTGGTATTTTTCGTTGCTTTAGTATAGAGATGAACTACACATACAAGAGCTCGAGTGATTAAATGAAAATAGTGAGACGATTTATTAGTTTTGGATGCCTGTTATGTTTACTGCCAGGTTGTAGCCAAGATAAAGAGACTTCTGAATCTAGTCAGGATACACAGCCGCTTGTAGACTATGTGAATATCGTCCGCAGTTTGTTCAATGAAAAAAACGATGAGCTCAGCAATGCGCAACAGGATGTGGATACGATTGAGGTAGTACCGCTGACCGAAGTTGTGAGTCGTATTCGCGCGAGCGAGGAGGGGAGTGCGAGTGCTTATTTGCGTGAGCAGCTATTATTGCGTGCACCTGACTTAGCTGAAGATGTTCGTGCGGAAAATTGTATTGAGCTCGCCTTGGCAGCCGCACTCACGGACAACCCGGCATACCAGGAGGCGGTAATTGTATTTTTGCAGGATCGCAACGAATTTGAACCTGTGCTGTTATTTCACCTTAACGAATTATTGGGCGACACCGCAATCTTTGCCGAAGTGATGTCCGTCAAACGCAAAGCTCTTGCGGAAAAATTGAGTCATTTAGCGGATGCCTTGCAGGCGTTATCCACTGCAGCGAGGGCACCTGCCACCCATGAGGCAGCGACTTTGAGTAGGGATGTTATTTTGCTCAGCCTGTATTTGGATGCACAGGCGCATTCGGCCGCTTACGAACAAGGCGTTGAGCAACTGTTAAAGGTGTTGGACCGGTTCGGTCGCTTTGGCGAACTCAATGAGGGATTGGCGCACGCTCAAACCACGATTGACGCCGTCAGCCTGGCAACACGCGCGATGATGTTGCACGGGGATGAGCGCGCCTTCGCACATGCCAGTTGGTTGCATATGTCCGGTTGGTTGATCCATTTGCTGCAACCGGGGCGAATGGCTGTGAATTATGGAGATGCTCGCGGGGTGGCGCGCCAGCCCAGAAAGGGAAGCAGCCTGGCAAACTCGCTCGCCGGCATTGCCTGGTTGCGTCAAGATGCAATCGCATTGTGGGCACTGAAGCAGCAGTTCGATGGGTATCCACCTACGATAGCAGGGTATTGCGCATCTTTATACGATGGACTGGAGACAACGTTTGAGCCTGCACCCTACGGTTATTTTCCGCAGGCTGGATTATTGGTTTGGCGAAATGGATGGGCGGACGATAGTTCTGGTTTGTGGATCAGGGGTGGGCACCCTGCGGATATTCACGACCATCAGGATCGTGGGCACCTGTCGTTTACCTTAAATGGCAAACCGATAGTATGGGAATGTGGGATGCCACCTGTAACAGGAGATGCCAGGGAAAGTGAGTACCGCTCTTTTTTAGCACATAATGTGCTCGCAATCGATTTTGATGAACCACTGAGGGCCAGTGCACCGCTCATTGTTCGCTTGCTCGACGAAAACCGAGGGAATGTGCGTATTGACGGTTCCAAATGCTATCCTGCTTTGGCTCGCTGGAATAGAGACGTATTTTGGCGTGCTAATCGCGAAGTGCGCATCATCGATGATTTAACATTCAAGATCGGAGAACGTGGCAGTGTAGCATTTCGCTGGCATCTGGCTGACACGCAACCGGTGGATTTGGTGCGCAACCAGCGGCGTTTCATTGTCGAGTCTGAACACGCTGCGATCATCATCCAAGCCGATGAGCCGATACTGGTTTCTCAGTCTGTTGCGAATGATTATTCTTTGAGCAACAGCCAACAGCATTCGCATGTCGTGCTGTTGGTAGAGTCAATTGGCCGTCCCACAAAACTGAGAGTGATGACACGCATTGTCCCCAAGAGCGAAGATAGTGCCAGGTGATGAAATTTTTGCAGTGGGATCCACGCGCAGTTTGCCTGCGTACCAACTCAATCGCAGTGACCGCATTGGGGAACCTGAAAAGCCCTCGTCGGGGGTGACGGGGGCTTTCATTAACTTTGGGGGATGCAGGTTTGGGGGAAGCCCCATCGCTCGCAGTTGTATAGCAGGTATGGGGTGGATGGGATGGTGTGCGTTTTTTAAGTATACTTATCTCAGAAGGTAACCTTCGTAATGTTGCGCAAATACCTATAGGTGTTGAGCGAGGTGAAGGTTCCGTCTTGGGGTTCGACTACATACCACCCGCGGTTGGTGCGAATCAGATTGAGTGCATGGTAAATGCCTTTGTCTTTTTGGTTGACGACGATGGTTGCGCAGGGCACGTCACCTTGGCGTGCACCGCCTGCTTTCAGATTGGCTAAGATCAGGTTTTGGCGATAAAAATCAGCAAAGTTGTCACAGTCCATGCCCTCTGCATTGTATTCAGCACCGAGGTAGTAAATGTAAGAATCGAAGTAGCGACCGTAATCGCCGTCGACCCACGAATGCTGGGGGATGACATACTTGTGGTCATTCACTGTGGGTGAAATCAGCAGGCCGTTATGTCTCAGCTCAGACATCACTTCAGTTCTTGAGAGCACCGTTTTTTTTCCACTTGTCGACGACTGCAGGACGGTCGAATTGGATTGGATGGAATTTGCAGGCGTTGTGTTTTGCGGTTGTTCTGCTTGATGAAGCGCGTAGCTTTGGGTCAATTGAGTCGGTTGATAGCGCATCGCTGGCGGCATTTTTACGGTTTCATAATATGTAGACGAAGTGTTGCAACCGTTAAGGAAAACGCTGCTCAGCACAGCTATCGAGACGAGGCTTATCAGCTGTGGATGCGTTTTAACTTGGGAGGCAGCTGGGTTCATGAGACCTAAAGTCGAGCTTGAGGTCGGGCTATTTAGACAAACCGGGGTTATCTCCGGTTGTCTGCACAACAGTTTCTGCAAATCTAGGTAGAATCCTTTAATGCAGAGTTCTGGAAACGCTTGTTGCAAGGCTGCCGCCTGGTGTTATGCGCGGGGCGTCCAAGGGTCTAGCCAGCGAGTGCGATGAGTCCGTATTATAGCGGCGGAATCCCTTGTAGAATACGGCTTTAATAAAGGTTTGCTATGACAATGATTTTTGCCAGTGTTAGCGCATGGCAGGTAAGACGGAACGCGTTAGTCGTCAATCTGTTTCTGAAAAACTATGAGCGTGTTGGCGATTGACTATAAAATTATCCTCACCGGAAATCGAGCGTTTCATTTTAATCTGGAAATCGATCGTGAAACCTTGACGTTGAATTGTGAAGACGTTCCCGATCTGCCGGATTGGACGAAGCTTGAATTTTGTAAATGCCCGCATTGCCCTTTGAGTCCGGATGAGCACCCAAGGTGTCCGCTCGCTCGAAATTTGGTCGGGACCTTGAACACGTTTTCTGAGATTACATCGTACGATCGTGTTCAGCTTGAAGTGATTACGAATGAGCGGCGAATCACTCAAGAGACGTCGGCGCAACAAGCGATTAGTTCGCTGATGGGCTTATTGATTGCGACCAGTGGCTGCCCGCACACGCATTTTTTCAAACCGATGGCTCGTTTTCACTTACCCCTTGCAAGTGAAGAGGAGACCATTTTTCGGTCGACGGGAAATTACTTGTTGGCACAGTATTTTTTGGCTAAAAATGGTGAACCGTTCGATTTCAACATGAAGGGCTTGGAAGAAATTTATCGGAATATCGAAACCTTGAACTTAAAGGTGGTGGATCGCATCCGCGCTGCGTGCAGTGAAGATTCAACGGTCAATGCCATGGTTATGTTGGATTTCTTCGCTAAAATGCTCCCTGATTTAATCGATGAATCACTGGGTAATATTCGCTACATGTTTGAGCCGTATTTAAAAAATTAACCCTGAATTCTGGTATCAGGGGCTTTTTTAATAGTTGATAGTGATAACCATTATCGAAAAAAAAACATGTGTTTAGGAGAGCAAGTAAAGCGAGAAAAGGCGTGGATTGGGGACGCGGTCTTGGCGCTGTAGGCCCGACAGTGGATATTAGCTCTGCCTGATATAGGCGCAGCTGAACGTGAGGCTGTGTTTATAGCCATGACCAGTAATCGTTTTTTAGCGTGCATCGGCGAACTGACTGCGGTGGAGGCTAAAATCGGGGTTGCCTACGAAGAGCAGGGCTTGAGTGGCGCTTTTGAGTGGATTTCTGCGAATTTACTGCCAGTTTTTAAGCGGCAACAGGCCAACCGTGCAAAAGCCAATCGTGGCAACAAACATAAATGTCACGGACGAATACCATAAATGACAGCAGAATAATGGCAATTATGTTGCCCATTGGCGCTCAATACTCGGTGCGCAACCTATCCACCAGCTGAATTGCAGCCGGGCAAAAGCTATTTTCTGCAGCGCTGCTAATGACGCTGTTGTGCGGGTAAGAAAAGGATAAAGCTTTGCGTGACAAGCAATGCAGTCAGGAAGAAGAAAATACATTCTTCCACGGGAACGCCTAAAAAGTTGATGCCGAGAATGAGATCCTCTGAAAAATGCCAAATGTTCAATTTGATGGCAATTACATCAGTGATAATAAGATAGGTTCCCAAAATTAGGGGAGCGAGGGCGATTGCTTTTTTATTGCGCCACAGAATTTTTGGAAATGCTACCCATTGTAATATCACAATGGGTAACATCCATACTAGCAAATGAGTCAAATAGGACCACTGCGTTGCCAACAAATCTATATACATCTGAGGAAAATTCATCATCACGCACCTTTTCGTGAGCCGAACCGTCTAAATGAGCTCAACACTAAAAAGGGCTTTTGATCAATGATTTGCGTTAAGAGTTGGTTTGAATTGTTAGCAGATGTGAGGTAATCAGTTGAATTATGGTAGTAGACCTTGATTGAAATCGTTATTTTTTAGGGTTTTTTTTAGCTTTTGAGAAACTTGCCTTTGGCTCGTTTGCTTCAATAAGATCAGCTTCGTCAGCCAACTTTTCCAATTGAGTTGCGATGAAGTTGGAGCGATTGCGGTTTTCGACATCCGCAAGACTGTCGATCTTAGCTACAAGATTAAGCGGAAGACTGATCGAAATCTGAGTCTTGCCGACTGTTTTTGCACGTTTTTTTCTTTGAACCATAGTATTCCTTATCTTTTTTTGTTTTTGGACTGACTAAGATTCTGATGTGTAAATTATTTTTTATGTTCATTCAAGCGAAAAATTGTATATAAATACAATTTACCGAACAAACAAAGAAGGTTAACCATAAAACTTACGGTAACCTGTGTTTGTCTTAGAAATTAATTAATCGATTGAAATTCCCAAAAACTATCCATTGTAGATAGACAAAAGGGTATCGGCTATTTCTGAAGGTGTAGGGGCGACTGCAATGCCGGCACTTTCGAGGGCAGCAATTTTTGAAGAAGCGGACCCGCTGCTACCTGAAACGATAGCTCCGGCGTGCCCCATTCTACGGCCTGGAGGAGCGGTTGTGCCCGCTATGAAGGCAGCAATAGGTTTGTTGACATGTTGTTTGGCGTATGCGGCTGCTTCTTCCTCTGCAGTGCCGCCAATTTCGCCAATTAAAATAATCGCATCGGTGTCGGGATCTTCATTAAACAGCTTGAGTGCATCAGTATGGCTGGTGCCGTTAACCGGATCTCCACCGATACCAATACAGGTGGACTGGCCGTGACCCTTGCTCGTCAGTTGCCATACAGCTTCATAAGTAAGGGTGCCGGAACGAGAGATGATTCCGACTTTTCCGGGTTTGTGAATGTAGCCAGGCATGATACCTATCTTGCATTCGCCCGGGGTAATGATACCTGGGCAGTTCGGCCCAATTAAGCGTGACCTGCTGGTCTGCAGGCGTTGTTTGACCACTGCCATGTCTTTGACCGGAATACCTTCGGTGATGCAAATGATCAGCGGTATTTCAGCATCGATGGCTTCTAAAATCGAATCCGCTGCAAATGGAGGAGGGACGAAGATCACGGAAGCATTCGCACCTTGTTCCTCGACGGTCTCTTTCACGGTGTCAAATATAGGAACGGAACCTGCAAAGATTTGCCCGCCCTTGCCGGGGGTCACACCAGCGACGACATTAGTGCCGTATTCGATGCATTGTTGTGCGTGAAAACTCCCTGTTTTGCCAGTGATACCCTGGACAATCAGGCGGGTGTCTTTATTTACCAATACGCTCATTTAAATATTCAGTCAGTTTTGCAATCGTTGTTATTTTACCAGGTCGACAATTTGTTTCGCACCATCGGCCAGAGAATCAGCAGTGTTGATCGGTAGCCCGCTATCTGCCAGCAGCTGCTTACCTATCTCAACGTTGGTGCCTTCCAGGCGAACCACCAACGGTACTTCAATCTGCACATTCTTGGCGGCGGCAATGATACCTTTGGCGATCACATCGCATTTCATGATACCCCCGAATATGTTCACCAGAATGCCTTGCACGGCTGGATCGCTGAGAATGATTCTGAACGCGGCCGTGACATTTTCTTCAGTTGCGCCTCCACCTACATCCAAAAAGTTTGCTGGGTTGCCGCCATAAAATTTGATGATATCCATCGTGGCCATTGCCAAGCCAGCGCCATTTACCATACAGGCAATGTTACCGTCCAGAGCGATATAGTTGAGCGAATATTTAGAGGCCTCCACCTCTTTCGGATCCTCTTCGCCCAAGTCGCGCATCGCCAGAATGTCTTGATGGCGATACAACGCGTTTTCATCAAAAGTCGCCTTGGCGTCGAGTGCAAGGATGTCGCCGTCAGGGGTCGTGATCAGAGGGTTGATTTCGATTAGAGAGGCGTCTTTTTGCCAGTAAAGATTGTAGGTGTTGATGACCAGTTTCGTCATCTGTTTGATTTGTTCGCCTTCAAGGCCGAGCGCAAAAGCGATCTCGCGCGCCTGGTAAGGCATAATGCCGATGGCGGGATCGACGTGAACCTTAAAGATCTTTTCCGGTGTCTCTTCGGCTACTGTCTCGATATCCATGCCTCCTTCAGTGGATGCAATGATCACGGGCTTGCCAACCTCCCGGTCCAGCAGAATAGCAAAGTAGTATTCTTTTTGAATATCACTGGCTTCGCTGAAGTAGATGGTCTTGACCTCACGTCCCTCGGGGCCGGTCTGGTGGGTCACCAATGTGTTGCCGAGCATGGCTTGCGCAGCTGAACGCGCATCGTCCTTGGAAGAAACGACTTTTACGCCCCCTTTGTAGCCATCCTTAAAGGTGCCTTTGCCACGTCCTCCAGCGTGTATTTGTGATTTGACTACGACTGCAGCGCCGTCTTCAAAGTTGGTAAGGGCGCCGTCAAAGGCGTCTTTTGATTGAACCGCGTATCCCTTTGGCACGGGGATATCATAGTGTTCAAATAACTGTTTTGCTTGGAACTCGTGAATATTCATGGAAATTTAAAGGCGAAATCAGAAAAACTATTGAGTGTTCCCTGGCTCGAAAAAATGGCAATCATATTTTTTTAGCCAGCATTAATTTGATCGATTTTGAACGTTTTACCAGTGCATGCGCGTTTATTTGTTTAACGATTGCTCGTCTCAAGCACAGCCTTTTGCTGCTGAGTGATGCATTCAATCCCGGATCTGGCTAAAGTAATGAGCTCCGTCAGTTGCGCCTCGCTGAATGTACTTTCCTCTCCAGAGCCCTGCAGCTCGACGAATTGGTGACGACCGGTCATCACGACATTGAAATCCACTGTCGCATCTTTATCTTCCAGATAATTTAAATCGAGCATAGGCGTATCTTCGAAAATGCCGACGCTCACTGCTGCAACCGAATCCTTAAACGGATTTTCACTCAGCGTGCCCGCGCGCAGACATGTGTGTATCGCCAATTGAGCAGCTAGATACGCACCGGAGATGGAGGCGGTCCGTGTGCCGCCATCAGCTTGCAGGACGTCACAGTCTATCCACAGTGTCCGCCCGGGTAGTTTGCTCAGGTCTATGACCGCACGCATGGCGCGACCGATCAATCGCTGAATTTCGATGGTGCGTCCATCGACCTTGCCCTTCGAACTGTCCCGCCGTTTTCGGTCCAGTGTGCTGTAGGGAAGCATGGAATACTCAGCGGTGACCCAGCCGCCTGGATTGCCCTCAGCTTTCATCCACCCGGGAACTTTTTTTTCGAGTGTCGCACCACAAATAACGCGCGTATTGCCAAAACTGACTAAAACAGAACCTGTTGCATGTGGGGCAATGTCGACTTCAAATTGAATCGGACGCATTTGCTGCGGGGATCTTTGGTCTAATCGAGTCATCATGTTTATTGAATGGTGTTTAATCCAGGAAATTGATTTTATTTGCGTATCATTATTTATAGAATGCACGCACAGCAGTTTGTGCTAAACCAGGGTCTACTGACGAATGACTGGCCACGCTTGTAGCGGTCAGACATGTGCGGGTTCTTCCCATTTGCCGTGATCTTGAATCAGTTTGACCAATTCATCCATGGCATCGGCTTCTGGTATGTTGTATTTGACGCACTGCTTGCCGACGTAGAGGTTGACTTTTTTTGGCGCGCCGCCGACGTAGCCGAAATCTGCATCGGCCATTTCGCCCGGGCCGTTGACGATGCACCCCATGATCGCAATCGTAACCCCTTTGAGATGTCCGGTGCGATCTTTGATTTTCTGTGTGGTCGATTGCAAATCGAAGAGCGTGCGTCCGCAGCTGGGGCAGGCAACGTACTCCGTCTTGGATGCCCGCATGCGGGTACCTTGTAACAGATTGTACGCAAGGGTAGTGGCACGTGCCAGGTCTGGTTCGGTTTCAACGCTGATGAGATCGCCGAACCCGTCGCAAAATAAAGAACCCGCAAACATGGAGGCCTCCATTAAAATGGCCCCGAAATGGGGTTCATCCAGTATGTGGGAGGCCTCAGTGCAGCGTATCCACAGGGGACTGCTTAAATGGTGTTGCATGAGTGCATGGGCCAATAAACGGTAGTTACCTGCAGGGTGCGTGAGCAGGCTGAAATGGGATAGCGTGTACAGGATCTGTGCGGGGTCGCTGCGTCCGAGAATGTGAGCGCAACGATGGATGGCTTCGGCACCTGCATCGATGGCGAGCACCATGCCTTTTGCTGCAGCAAAAGCTAACCACGCTTCCAGGGCTGCGGTTTCATCGGGCTGAAACGAACGACTGAGTATCCAAGTTGTTGTCGTCGGCCATTGCACCGGTTCCAAGTCGGTGGTGGATAGCGACGGATGCAGATCGACTACCAGGGCCTGCAAGGACGGTGCGAGAACATTTTGCACCTCTAACAGGCCGGCAATGTCGGCAGTGCTGTTGAGTTCGACCAGCAACCCTTCAATGCGCAAATCGCTCAAAGTGTTGTGCGCGTCGATGACTTTTTTGATAATCGTCTTCGGGTCGGTCAGTGGATGCTTGGCAGGGATGATCACTCTTGGAGGTTCGAGGGGGCCAATCGTGCCGCCATTACCCAATTCCATACTGCTGATATCCCTGCGCGTGTACTGATAAAAATCGATGCATTCTGGTTGGGTGCGATCGGGGAGGGATGCGTTTTGTTGCCACAGGGCTTCGGCGCGCCGGGCAAGATCCGTGCATACTGGAATTTCATACCAGGGATCTTCGGTGAGGGACACGCGTATGGTATCTCCCAAGCCATCGTACAGCAGCGCGCCCATGCCAATTGCGCTTTTGATGCGTGCATCTTCGCCTTCACCGGCCTCGGTGACGCCCAGATGTAGCGGATACGCCATATTTTCTTCGGCCATTTTTTGCGCTGCCAGACGGTAAGCCTGGATCATCACCTTGGGATTGCTGGCTTTCATCGACAGCACCATGTCATAGAAATTATGCGATTCAGCAATGCGGATGAATTCCAGTGCCGACTCTACCATTCCCAGTGGGGTATCGCCGTAGCGATTCATAATGCGGTCTGAAAGTGAGCCGTGATTGGTGCCGATTCGCAGGCAACGGCCCAATTCTTTGGCACGTTTGACCAGGGGGCTGAAGGCTGCGTAGAGGCGTTCGAGTTCTTCCTGGTAGGCTTGATCGCTGTATTCGAGCACCGCAAATTTCTTTTTGTCGGCGTAATTACCCGGATTTACCCTGACTTTTTCCACGTGTTCAACGGCCTCCATTGCAGCACTGGGTAAAAAATGAATGTCAGCTACCAGCGGGTTGTCGAACCCAGCCGCACGGAAACGTTTGTGGATGTCCTTAAGTGCCTGCGCAGCTTGTTTATTCGGGGCGGTGATACGAATGATTTCGCACCCGGCCTCAGCTAACCGAATACATTGTTGCAGCGTAGCTTCAACGTCCTGGGTCAAGCTGGTGGTCATCGACTGGATGCGAACCGGATGGCCGCCGCCGATCGTCAGGTTGCCGATGGGCACCGGACGCGATGGGCGGCGAATAGCTTTGAAACGGGATGCACAATAATCAGACATGTTGCTATGGGTATGGCTTGTTAGGCAAAACAGGTCCTGAGTCAATGGATTTCGGCAAGCGGATTGCTTGGCGTGCTATTTGGCTGGCGGTTCGTTTACAGAGGCATTGGCAGATTCTGGAGACTTAGGGTAAACCACGTCCAAATAGTACGCCCGGTTTTGTATTTGCCGCTGTTGATAATCGTGGTCGCCCATCCAGCGCAGGGTGTCATAAAAAATGATGTACATCATCAGGCCGAGCAGCATGAACATGAAGGCACCTTGAGTCCCGGCCACGAAATTCGCCGGCAGTTGTTTGCCGCGCAGTTTGGCCAGCGTTGCAAACAGCATGTGACCGCCGTCGAGCACGGGGATGGGCAGCAGGTTCAGGATCGCCAAGTTGATATTGAGCAATACCGTGAACATCAGGGCCAGGCGCAGGTCTTCAATTGAAAAGCGATGCAACACCCTTGAAATCCCTATTGGCCCGGTCAAGTCCTTGACGCCGATATCCGAATGACGGTTGAATAAACTGCCCAGCACCGTAAACGTTGTTTGAATTTTTTCTACGAATTGTTCGCCCGGGGTGGGTTCAACGATAATCATGTTGGGCTTACGTAAAAATCCTGGAGCAAGGGTTCGAACCGAGGGAACCAGCTTGTAGTCATCTGGTTGTTTGAGCTCGACGACCACGGGGGTGGCTTGACCATCGCGGCGGATTTCGAATGTTAACATCTCCGTGGCCGATTTTTGCAGAATTTTGGAGAATGCTTGCAGGGACGGCACCGATTCGCCGTTAATCCTCACTACCGTGTCACCGATGCGCAGGCTCCCATTGACTGTATACGGGTAATCGGGCAGTTCAAATACAGTGACTCTGGATGGTTTTGCGGGGGAATCGAGGTTGTTTTGATTGTTCTTCTCATAGTGGGGTAAAAATGTAATTTTGTGAACCGTATTGCCTGCTGCATAGTCCACTTCAAATAGCGGCTTTGTTTTAGGCAGAAGGATGGGAGTATAGTCGAGCGTGAGTTGCTCAGAGGAACCGTCTGGTAGTGGTCGCTGGATGCCCAACTGTATAGTCTTGCCCGCATGCGCACTGGCGTAGTCTCTAAACACCCCTGGAGAATAATTGGGCACGCCGTCCATGCTCAGGATTTCGTCTCCAGGTTGCAGCCCGGCCTCGGCGGCCGGAGAGAAGGGGATGATTTCGCCGATTACAGTTTTTTCGGCTGGACTGATGCCGATCATTCTGCGCTGTCCTTTCGACTTGCTATCCGTTTGTTTGAGTTGTGGATACACGATTTTAGTCATCTTTTGCCCCTGGCGTTCGATAAGCAATTCAGCTTTGGGGTTACCCAGGTCGTCACGCCCGGCGCCGGTGATGATCTTTTCGGTCAAATCGACAAAGTTGTTTACCGGCTTGCCATCGAATGCTAAAATCACATCGCCGGGACGGAGGTCGGCTTTGGCGGCAGGGCTTTTGACGGTCGTGTTTTCGTCCAGGTTCAAGGTCTTTAAGACGTAGCCAACGACGTTCGACTGTGCGCCCTCACTGCTCGGGTGTCCGACTTGCCAGATGATCAGGGCCAGTATAAAAGCAAAGATGATATTGAAGACTGCACCTGCGACTGAAACGATCATCTTGTCTGCATACGAGAGGGGGGGCAGGTCTGCGTCAGCAGATGCGGATTCGCCTTCGATAGCACGCAGGTCCGCGAGTTGCGGCAGCTTTACGTAGCCGCCCAATGGCAGCAAAGAAATTCGAAAATCGATACCTTCCCGGTTGGTCCAGCCGAACAGGCGCGGTCCAAAACCGATTGAAAACTCATCGATCTTTAAGCCCCGCCATTTGGCAGCCAGGAAGTGCCCGAGTTCGTGCACGAATATTGAACCGCCAAACAGTACAATGAGACATGTCAGCCCCCATATATTGGTAAATAGTGTGGTGTAAATGCTCGTTTCTCCCATCGATTAATATGAATTTAAAGGTTCTGCAAATGTCATCTTGAAAAATAAAGTGCGTTGAGAATGGCAGAGCCGGATACCGGCTACCCGATAAGTTCTTCAGCCATGCGCCGCGCTTCCTGGTCAGCGTTTAAGACATCCTCTAAGTCAGTCGGTTCGCGCGGTGCCATTTTTTCCAGGCATCGCCCGATGATTTTGTGGATTTCCAGGTAGCCAATGCGGTCGTGCAGAAAGGCATCGACTGCAATTTCGTTGGCTGCGTTGAAAATTGCGGGCGCAATGCCATTCACCTGCATGGCGTCGATTGCATGGCGCAAACACGGAAATCGCGCAAAATCTGGAGGGCGAAAATCGAGGCGCATCCACTGGCTGAAGTCGAGGGTGGCATCGACACCTTCCGCCCGCTCTGGATAGAGGAGGGTGTGCTGAATGGCAAAGGTCATCGAAGGTGGCGAGAGTTGCGCAAGGATCGAACCGTCTACATACTGCACCATGGAATGCACGATGCTCTGCGGGTGAATCGCCACTTGGATGTCTTCGGGGCGCTTATCGAACAACCAGTGGGCTTCGATCAATTCAAGGCCCTTGTTGGCCATGGTTGAGGAATCGATGGTGATTTTCGGCCCCATCGACCAGTTCGGGTGTTGCAGGGCGTCGTCAAGGGTGATGGCCTGCATTTGCGCTGCGTCATAGTCGCGAAAGGGGCCTCCGGACGCGGTGAGAATGAGTTTGTCGACGTCTGTAGCGCGTTCGCCTTGCAGACATTGGAAAATCGCGTTGTGCTCGCTGTCGAGGGGTAAGATACTGACTTGATGCTGGCGGGCCGCTGCCATGACAAATTTGCCAGCCAGGACGAGAATTTCCTTACTGGCAAGAGCGATGTCCTTCCCTTGTTCAATGGCGGCGAGGGTCGGTTTGAGCGAAAGGGTGCCTACGACGGCCGTCACAATCAGTTCAGCGGCATCCAGTGTGGCGAGCTCGATCAGGCCATCGAGCCCGGTCAGTATCGGGGTTTGACGGTCGAACAGCCCTGAGTGCTTGGCTGCCAGAGCGGCATCCTGGTCGAACACAGCCACGTGCCGGACATTGAATTCCTCAGCGATTGCAGCGAGTTCGCGAAAACGTCGATGGCTGGCAATGCCGATCAGTTCGAGTTTGTCCGGATGCTGGCGAATGACACGCAATGTGTTTTCACCAATAGAACCCGTGGCACCCAGCAGGACAATTTTTTTCGGGCAAGACATAGTATGTTCGGTGACAAGCAGCGATTGACAGGTTAAAATACAAAGATGCGAAACAGGATGTAGGCCACCGGACCGGTGAAGAGCAGGCTATCGATGAGATCAAAGGCCCCGCCAATACCGGGGATAATGTTACCTGAATCCTTCATCTGTGCCATACGCTTGACGTACGATTCGACCAGGTCGGAAAAAATCGACGTGATCGCGATGGGGACGGAGAACACGCACAGCATCCACAAGGGCGCCAGCGCATGCAACTGGAAGAGCATACCGAGCGCCAGCGCGACAACGGCTGAAAACACAATACCGCCAAATACACCTTCCCAGGTTTTATTGGGACTGATCAACGGCGACAATTTATTGCGCCCAAAGCGCGAACCAATGAGCAGCCCGCCGACGTCGGAAAATTTAGACACAGCGACAACCCACACTGGCAACAGAATCGCCTGGTAGCCTGAATCGAGGCCAGACTGTACCATGAGCAACACATAAAACTGCAACATAAACGGAATGAGCACGATCCCAAATAAAGTGGGAAAGATACTTTGCTGCAATCGATCGTGAATCAGCAGCAATCCGAGCAGCGTCATGACAGCGATGGTCAGGACCACTGTGGCGGGTTGGTCGCCCAAGGCACTGCCATAGTGAGCACTGAGGACCATCAACGCGCCAAAAGTGAGCCCCAGTTTACGCCAAGGCTGGCTCTGGATGCGCTCGAGCATGATGTACAGTTCATGTTGGGCGAGAACAGCCAGTACGGTGAGTAAGAGGACAGCCCCGTGCGATTTGCCTAATAAAATAACCAAGGCAATGGCCGACCATAATCCGATTGTGCTGAGGATCCGTTTTTTCACTGATTACTTGATACTTGCTGCGGAGATATTGTCATTGCGAATCTGCTCTCCGGTTTTGCCAAAACGACGTTCTCTGTTTTTATATGCTGCAATCGCTTTCAGCAGTTCATCTCGACCAAAGTCCGGCCAATAAACCGGTGTAAAATACATTTCTGAGTAAGCACATTGCAATAGCAGAAAGTTACTGATGCGGGTTTCTCCAGATGTTCTGATGAGCAAATCTGGATCGGGAATATCCGCAGTGTATAAATATCGGCAAAATGCCGGATAATCCAGTTCGGCTGGCTGGGCTCTGCCTTGCAGCACATCTTCGGCATACTGTTTAACGGCGTCGAGTATTTCTGTACGAGAGCCGTAATTGAGAGCGACATTCAGCGTGTGCTCAGTGAAATGTCGGGTTGCTTCGAGTGCTTTGGCAAGTTGTGCCTGCACGCGATCGGGTAACGCTTCCGGTCGGCCAATGACGCGGAGTTGGATGTGGTTGTTTATCAGTTCTCGCAGGTTTTTCCGCAGGAAAAACTCCAGCAGCCCCATCAGGGCGGAGATCTCCGCAGCGGGGCGTTGCCAGTTTTCAACCGAAAAAGCGTACAGGGTGAGGTAGCGAATATTGAGTTCGCGTGCAGCCTTCAGTACAACGCGGACATTTTCCACTCCTTTGCGATGGCCTTCGATACGTGGCAGCCCCCGCGCATTCGCCCAACGTCCATTGCCGTCCATAATGATGGCAATGTGTTGTGGATTACGCGATGCGGTGGTGGATGTGGTCTGAAACACGATAGGCGGAGTTAAATATGTAAATTCAGGATGATGGCTAGTGCAGGCGGGTCAAGGCCAAGACGCTATTCATGTTCGACTCCAGGGAAATGCGCAATAAAATTGAGTGCGCAAGCGTCAAGGTTCTGCACAGCATCTGTGGAGCGGGCCTATTTTAATGTATTTACTTTTTCTTGGGACTGCCGATTTTAACATCTTGGGGAACAGCTATTAAGTAGAACCAATCGAAGCCTGAAACGCGGTTCATCCGCAACTGGAAAAAACATATGCATCCTTATATCAACAAAACTTTAGATATTGTTAAAAAACGCAATCATAGCGAACCGGTTTTTTTGCAAGCGGTGGAGGAAGTCCTGGAGACGCTCGACCCGGTAATTGTCGAACACCCGGAAATCGAAGAATTGAATTTACTGGAACGGCTGTGCGAACCAGAACGGCAAGTTATTTTCAGAGTCGTGTGGAAAGACGATGCAGGGAAGGTGCAGGTGAACCGGGGATTTCGCACGGGCTTCAGCAGTGTGTTAGGGCCGTACAAAGGGGGGCTGCGGTTTCACCCGACCGTGAATATGGGCATCATCAAATTTTTGGCGTTCGAGCAAATTTTTAAAAACAGCCTTACGGGCTTGCGGATCGGCGGTGGCAAGGGCGGTGCCGACTTCAATCCCCGGGGTAAATCCGACGATGAAGTGATGCGTTTTTGTCAGGCGTTTATGTCAGAGTTATTTCGTCACATCGGCAGTCGCCGTGACGTGCCAGCTGGCGATATCGGTGTCAGTGGCCGCGAAATTGGCTATTTATTCGGGCAGTATAAGAAGCTCACCAACACTTATGAACTGGGAGTCTTGACTGGCAAAGATGTGGCCTGGGGCGGCTCATTGGCCCGGCATGAAGCGACGGGTTATGGAACGGTTTATTTTGCCGAAGAGATGCTCAAAGCGCATGAACGCGAAATTGCAGGCCAGGTCTGCGTCGTGTCGGGTTCGGGTAATGTGGCCCTGTATGCCGTGCAAAAATTACAGGATTTGGGGGCCAAAGTAGTGGCTTGTTCCGACTCCGATGGTTCGATTTATCACCGCAAGGGTTTGAATTTTGATACCTTGCGAATGATGAAAGAGATCGACCGCGAACGGCTGGCAAAGTATGTGCAGATCCATGCGGATGCTGAGTACCGCAAGGGGAGTAACGTATGGGATATTCCCTGTGATATGGCATTCCCCTGCGCAACACAAAACGAATTAGACGAAGCGGACGCAGAAATTTTGGTGAAAAATGGCTGCAAATTGATTGCAGAAGGCGCCAATATGCCCTGCACGCCGAAAGCGATTGCAGTGTTTAAACAAGCCGGAGTATTATTTGGTCCCGGCAAGGCAGTCAACGCCGGGGGCGTGGCCGTGTCAGCACTGGAAATGCAACAGAATGCCGGGTTGGAAAATTGGACGTTTGACCAAGTCGACCAGCGACTCAAAGTCATCATGGGGGATATCTTTCGCACCTGCGATCATTACGCGCAAAAATACGCGACCGCAGGCGACTACATTGCAGGCGCAAACATCGGTGGCTTTCTGCGAGTGGCGCAGGCGATGGTCTCGCACGGGCTCATATGAGTTTACTTGATTTAATTAAAAAAAATGAAACACATTCTTGTTTTGCTCCTATTTTCTGGAACATCCCTTCACGGATTGGGAAATGAAAAAGAATTGTTCCTGGCACGTAATCCAGAAATTGTTGTCAAGGTTTTCGCACTAACATCTCCTGAAAGAGAAATTGAAGCCGAAAAGACGTATCAAAAATTTAGAAGAGAAAAAGGAATTAAAGGAAAAGGCATGTTCGAAGACATGATTGATTTTTGGAGTGAATTCAGAAAAGAAATGCCTGAAGGCTCCAATCTATATCAGGTTGCTTTTGAAAACAAAAATGGTGAAACCGTTAGTGAGGGATTTGTTGTTTTAAAGGGCGACCAAACTATCAAGACTGAACTGCTCAACCATCTTGAATTGCAACTCAATTAGATTGGGTGGTGTTCATTAACTCGGATTGCTGCGCATTTGCCTTATCTCAGCCTGTTCGCGGCTGACAAACATAAGGTAAGGTTGGCTGTTCATTACATTCTCTCCAGCGTTTCGATGCCGAGGAGGTGCAGTCCAGTCTCCAAAATTCGCATGGTTCGGGCACACAGCAGCAGCCGTCTGCTTTGGATGGCGGTGTCGTCGACCACCACTTTGTTATCCTTCGAGCCGTAAAATGTATTGAATTCACTGGCCAATTCATAGAGGTAAGTACACAGGTGGTGCGGGCGCAGTTCACTCAGTGCGAGGCGCAATGCGGCGGGGAAGCCGACCAGTTTTGCGGCCAGTGCCCGTTCTTCCCGGGTCTCAAACGGCGCAGCCAGTGCTTCCAGCTCTGCAGCCTCTGCAGCGATTCCCGCTTTGCGAAAGATGGCGTGAATCCGTGCTACCGGATAGAGGAGGTAGGGGGCAGTGTTGCCGTTTAGATCCAGCATTTTGTCCCAGTCAAACACATAGTCGCCGGTTCGATTTGAGCACAGGTCCGCGTAGCGTAAAGCGCCAAGGCCGACGACGCGCGCGACGTTGTCTTTTTCCTGGTCCGAAAGTTCAGCATTTTTCGCCTCCACCACTGCACGTGCGCGGGTGGTCGCTTCGTGCAGTAAGTCATTTAATTTTATCGATTCACCGCTTTTGGTTTTAATGGCTTTGCCATCGGATCCGAGGATGGTGCCGAACCACACATGACTGAGTTTGGGCAGTGGATAGTCTTTTGCGGAAAACCATTTTTCAGTGGTCAGGAACAGTTGTTGAAAGTGGTCTTGCTGGCGACCGTCGGTTACATAAACGATCTCGTCCGCCTGAAATTCCTCAATGCGGTACAGGATGGTTGCCAAATCGGTCGTGCCATAGTTACTGGCACCGTCTTTTTTGCGAATGATGAAGGGCTGTGTTTTGAAACGGGGGTGTTCCGGATGAAACACGACCAGCGCGCCATCGCTTTCTTCGGCCAGACCGATGTCCGTCAATTCCCGGTAGACCCGCTCCACCTTATCGCGATAAAAACTTTCACCCAGGGTGATGTCGATTTCGATATCGAGTATCTTGTAAATCTGCTCACAGGCGCGATTGCTGATGTCGATAATTTTTTTCCAGAGGGCTACATTTTCACGGTCGCCATTTTGTAATTTGACCAGCTCGTGTCTAGACGCATCACGGATAGCCGGGTCGGCTTTCTCCAATTGGTTACCGTCCTTGTACAGTTGTTCAATGGCCTGCAGTGCGTTTGCATCAGCGGTATCGAGTTCGAACTGCTGGCGCTTTATCGCCATGATCAAGGTGCCAAAATTGGTGCCCCAATCGCCGATGTGATTGTCGCGCAGCACCTCGGCACCACTGAAGCGCAGTAACCGCTGCACCGCATTGCCGATCACCATAGGACGAATATGCCCAATGTGCATTTGTTTGGCCGTATTGGGGCTCGGGTAGTCAATCACCACCTTTTTGCCGGCATAAATTGCGCCAGCACCTCGTTGAAAATCCGCTTCACAACGGAATTGTTGGAGCCAGAGCTGGAGTAATTTCGGGGTGAATTTAAAGTTGATGAACCCTGGACCGGCAATATCTACCGACAGGAGGGATGCATCGTAGCCGGGGTTGGCTTGGATGGCTGCCAGCAGCTCCGAGCCGAGCGCACGCGGGTTGGCTTTTCGTTGTTTTGCAAAGGGCAATACGCCATTGGCTTGGATATCGCCGAAACGCGGATCGGCTGGACGGATTTCAGGTGAAAAGGACGCATCAAAGGTGTCTAAAGAGGCTGCTGCCGCGGTAACTAGAGCTTCCAAAGGTTGAGCAAGGTCGAATGAAATGTGCATACGTTCAATATCGAATGAAGCCAAATTGCAGTGGGTCAAGTGCGTAATTGGCGAAATGTGTCGAAAGGAAATCCCTTAAAAAAGGCTCGACATCCTTACCCCTTCGCGTCAACTTGGACAATCCTGCGTTGATCGCACGCGTTAAATCGCATTTGAACACAAATTGACAGAAAATGGTTGAAAGAACACTCTTAGCGAGTCGAAAGGTGATTAAACCCTCTTTTTCTTATCTTATTGAGAAAAAGCGAGATGGTGGTGAATTTACGGACGAAGAAATTCGTTTTGTGGTCGACTCCATCTTGGATAAGGAGATGCCTGAGTTTCAAATGGCAGCTTTGGCGATGGCGATTTATTTCCAGGGCATGAGTGCGCAGGAAACCGCCACTTTTGCCGAGGAAATGATGTTGTCCGGCGAAGTGATCGATTTGTCTCACATTACGCGTCCCAAGATTGCCAAGTATTCTACTGGCGGTGTGGGCGATAAAACCTCATTGGTGCTGGCTCCCTTAGCAGCGGCCAGCGGTGTGGTCATGCCATCTATGAACGGTATCGACGAAAACTTTGTCATCAGTAACTTGGACAAACTTTCAGCCATTCCCAAATTTCAACCGAAGATGGAGCTGGATGAATTTGTCGACCAGCTGGTAAATGTGCACTGCGCAATGGTCGAGCAGCATCCTGACATTGCACCCGTGGATGGCATGCTGTACGAGCTTCGCCAAAATACCTCGACCATTCCGAGTTTACCTTTGATCACGGGAAGTGTGTTGAGTAAGAAGCTTGCTGAGGGTGCCGAGGGCTTAGTGGTCGATGTCAAGTGGGGCAATGGCTCCTTTGTGCGCGATTTAGAGCAGGCCAAACAATTGGCACGCAGCATCACCCGGGTGGGGCGCAGCATGAAGCGCCGTTGTGTTGCTTTGGTTACCGACATGAATCAGCCACTCGGGGACACCGTTGGTTCTGGACTTGAAGTGAAAGAGGCGATTGCCTTGCTGAAAGGAGAAGGGCCAGAAGATTTGCGCGAGTTGGTTTTGAAGCTGGGGATGGAAATTGTGCGGCTTGCAGGCGTGGCTGGCTCCACACTGTCCGCCAAGCAAACGGTGCAAAAGCACCTCAAGGACGGCTCTGCACTCGCCAAGTTTAAGGAGATGCTGGAAGCGCAAGGTGCAGATACCTCGTATATCGATGATCCGGAAAAATTTCCAAAAGCGAAACACATTCGCAAGCTACCAGCGCCTAAGCGCGGTTATGTGCACACGATCAATGCAGGCATGATTGCCCGTGGTGTGCACATGTTAGCTGTGAATAAAAAAGGTAAAATGGATCCGGCGGTAGGCGTTAGTGAGATCAAGAAAGTCGGCACCCAAGTGAAACAGGGTGAGCCACTGATGATGATCCACTATAACGATGAAGCCAAACTGGAAAGCGCTCTAGAGTATCTGCGAGCAGCTTATCGTCTGGCACCGAAGCGTCCCAACCCACCTGACTTGATTGTTGAGCGGGTAGCGTAATCAAATGGCAGATTAAGGTTTGAAAAGGCGGCAAAAAAACGCCTGGCCGCGAGTATCCTTGTAGGAAAAGGGGCTGTTGGGTGAATTAAGAAAAGCAATGGTTTCCGGTTCCCCCCACTCAAATGAAATTGGATACGAAGCATCGCGAAGTATAAAAATGAATTGTAACCGCTTCGTGGATCTTCATACCTTCGTGCCACTTCGTGTACCAGGCAAGGGCTGAAAAGTATTTGCCAGCTTGAAAAGTTAAGGCTGGTTATGAATAGTATAATTTAATAAAAATACATAAGTAAAAGGCCAACCTAACCTCAGTGGTCAAAGGGAGCACCCATCAAGTCATGGGATGCAATGGCTACTTTACTGTGCTTCTTATTCAGGCATCCACTAGCAGCCTGTCGGATTTGATTTCCAATTCTTACAAATCTCGTCAAACTTAGTGTCATGCGTTTTGTCAATGTTGACCGAACCACGCCGATGCTGCTGCCGGTGGACATGCGTGAGTGGGTGGCTGCAAATGACACGGTTCATTTTATACTCGAAGCGGCGGAACATGTGGACATGCAGCACTTCAAGCTAAAGCAAACCCGTTCAGGCAAAGTCCCGTAACCGCCCCGCATGATGCTTGCGCTGTTAATCTACTGCTATAGCCACAGTATTTTCAGTTCTCGCAAAATAGAGCGAGCCAGCTACCGGGACCT
>Ga0102943_1000168_pt1 | contig 45725 bp, 46 predicted proteins | sample SalPonC_black_MG_FD_78174 | JGI IMG/M metagenome (GOLD analysis project Ga0102943, IMG submission 78174) | Salt pond soil microbial communities from South San Francisco under conditions of wetland restoration - Salt Pond MetaG... | ecosystem: Environmental > Aquatic > Marine > Intertidal zone >...
AAGGCCGAGACGGCATTCTCGCGCAGGGCAGAGATCTACGACACCACGATCGGCTGGCGTTTTCCGAACCCCAGAATGGTCAAGCAATTCGGCATCGATTCTATGCCCGAGACCGGCGACAACGTGGCCGCGGACTTCGGGGTGAGCCGGGAAGACCAGGACGCTTTCGCCGCGCGGAGCCAGGCACGCTGGGCTGCCGCGCAGGACGCCGGCGTCTTTCGGGACGAGATCGTCGCCGTCACCGTGCCGCAGCGCAGGGGCGACCCGGTCGTCGTCGACACTGACGAGCATCCGCGCCCGGGCACGACGGTCGACAAGCTGGCGACGCTGAAGGGGGTGAACGGCCCCGACCTGTCGGTGACGGCGGGCAACGCATCCGGCGTCAACGACGGCGCCTGCGCCTCCATCATCGCCTCCGAAGAGGCCGCCAAGGCGGGCGGGCTGACGCCCCGGGCGCGGATTGTCGCGATGGCCGCGGCGGGCGTCGAGCCGCGGATCATGGGCGTGGGGCCGGTCCCGGCGGCGCGCAAGGCACTCAAGCTCGCGGGACTGCGCGTCGAGGACATGGACGTGATCGAACTCAACGAGGCCTTCGCGAGCCAGGCGCTTGCCGTCCTGCGCGACCTGGGGTTGCCCGACGACGCGGCGCACGTGAACCCCAACGGCGGCGCCATCGCCATCGGCCACCCGCTCGGCATGTCCGGCGGACGGCTTGTGACCACAGCCATGTACCAGCTTCATCGCACCGGGGGGCGCTATGCGCTCTGCATGATGTGCGTGGGCGTGGGGCAGGGCATCGCCACCATCATCGAATGTGTCTGAACACTGAGGGAGGACCCGGAATGTATGCTCAACTGGTGAAATCGGACGGCATGAAGCCTCCCGAGGAGATGACGGCCGAAGAGCGCGCCTTCCAGGCGCGGGTGGACCGCGACGAGAAGATCGAGCCCAAGGAATGGATGCCCGAAGGGTACCGCAAGACCCTGATCCGCCAGATCGGCCAGCACGCCCATTCAGAGGTCGTGGGCCAGCTGCCGGAGGGCAACTGGATCAGCCGCGCGCCGACGCTGGAGCGCAAGGCGATCCTGCTGGCGAAGGTGCAGGACGAGGCGGGCCACGGTCTCTACCTCTACTGTTCGGCCGAGACATTGGGCGTCAGCCGCGACGAGTTGATCGAGAAGCTGCACTCGGGCAACATGAAGTACTCGTCGATCTTCAACTATCCGACCCTGTCCTGGGCCGACATCGGCGCGGTCGGGTGGCTCGTGGACGGCGCGGCGATCATGAACCAGGTGCCGCTGCAACGCACCTCCTACGGGCCCTACAGCCGTGCGATGATCCGCATCTGCAAGGAAGAGAGCTTCCACCAGCGGCAGGGCTACGACATCATGATGAAGATGGCGCAGGGCACGCCGGAGCAGCGGGCGATGGCGCAGGACGCGCTCGACCGCTTCTGGTACCCGTCGCTGATGATGTTCGGGCCGTCGGACAAGGACAGCGTACACTCCGCGCAGTCGATGGCCTGGAAGATCAAGATCAATACCAATGACGAGCTGCGGCAGAAATTCGTCGACCAGACGGTGCCGCAGGCGGAGTATCTGGGCCTGACCATCCCCGACCCTGACCTGAAGTGGAACGAGGAAAAGGGCGGTTACGACTTCACCGAGCCGGACTGGTCGGAGTTCTTCGAGGTCATCAAGGGAAACGGTCCGTGCAACAAGGAGCGCATGGAGACGCGCATCCGCGCATGGGAAGAGGGCGCATGGTTCCGCGATGGCCTGATGGCCCATGCCGAGAAGCACGTAAACGCGAAGGTGGCCGCAGAATGAGCTCTGTCAGTTCCTCTCCCTATCCCGACACGCCCGAGCCGAAGGAAAAGACCAAGCGGTCCGAATGGCCGTTGTGGGAGATCTTCATCCGCGGCCAGCACGGGCTGAACCATCGCCATGTCGGCAGCCTGCATGCCCCGGATGCCGAGATGGCGATCCGCAACGCCCGCGACGTCTACACCCGGCGCAACGAGGGCGTGAGCATCTGGGCGGTAAAGTCCGACCACATCGCGGCCTCGAGCCCGAGCGAGAAGGGACCCCTGTTCGAGCCCTCGAACAGCAAGGTCTACCGGCATCCCAGCTTTTTCGACATTCCCGACGAAGTGGGGCACATGTGATGGCAGAGACAGAGACAGCGGTCGACCGGGCCGCCCTGACCGAATTCCTCCTTCGGATGGGGGACAACAGCCTCATCCTCGGCCACCGACTTTCGGAATGGTGCGGCAAGTCGCCGGTGCTGGAAGAGGACATCGCGCTGGCCAACCTGGCGCTCGATCTGATCGGGCAGACCCAGATGTGGCTTGGCCTCGCCGGAGAGGTCGAGGGCAAGGGCCGCAGCGCCGATGACTTCGCCTATCTGCGCGATGCGTCGGGCTTTCGCAACCTGCTGCTGGTCGAGCGGCCCAACGGCGATTTCGGCCAGACGCTGATGCGGCAGTTCCTGTTCGATGTCTGGCATCACGAGATGCTGTCGCGGCTGGTCCGGTCCTCCGACGCGCGTGTCGCCGAGATCGCCGGCAAGGCGATCAAGGAGGTGGCCTACCATCTGGAACGGTCCGCCGACCTCGTGGTCCGGCTTGGCGACGGCACGGCCGAAAGCCATCGCCGGATGCAGGACGCGCTCGACGATTGCTGGCCCTATACCGGCGAGATGTTCATCGCCGACGATCACGACCGCGCTGTCGCCGCGGCGGGCATAGCGCCCGACCCGAGCGACCTGAAGGACACCTGGGAGGCGACGGTGACCGAGGTGCTGCGTCAGGCGACACTGCACAAGCCGGAGCACGGCTACGCCCAAAAGGGCGGCAAGCGCGGCATCCATACGGAGCATCTGGGCTTCATCCTCGCCGAGATGCAGTTTCTCCAGCGCGCCTATCCGGGCGCAACCTGGTAGAGGAGCGGACCCATGTCCACGACCACTCTGCCCTCCACCGACGAGGTGTGGCGCTGGCTGGGCGAAGTGCCGGATCCGGAAATTCCGGTCATTTCGCTCACCGAACTCGGCATCATCCGCGACGTCGGATATGATGACGGCACGCTGGTGGTGACAGTGACGCCGACCTATTCGGGCTGTCCCGCCACCAGTGTCATCAATTTCGAGATCGAGGCGAAGCTGCGCGAGAAGGGCCTGCAGGACTTCCGGCTCGAGCGGCAGCTGTCACCGGCCTGGACCACGGACTGGATCAGCAGGGAAGGCCGGGAGAAGTTGCGCGGCTACGGCATCGCACCGCCGGTGGACGGAACCTCCGCCGACGGGCGGCTCGCCGGCAGGATCGGGAAGCTCGCCGGCACGTCGAACCTCGTGATCGAATGCCCGCGCTGCGGCGCTACCGACACCCGGAAGGTGAGCCAGTTCGGCTCCACCCCCTGCAAGTCCAGCTACCAGTGCAATATCTGCCTGGAACCCTTCGACTACTTCAAATGCATCTGAGGACGTGATGACGCGTTTCCACCCTCTCGAAGTCACCGACGTGCGGCGCGACACCCGCGACGCCGTGGTGGTGACCCTGCGGCCGAGCGACGAAGACGCGGCCAAGTTCGACTTCAAGCAAGGCCAGTATCTGACCTTCCGCCGCGACTTCGATGGTGAAGAGCTGCGGCGCAGCTACTCGATCTGCGCGGGCAAGGACGACGGGGTCCTGCGGGTGGGCATAAAGCGGGTCGAGGGCGGCGCGTTCTCGACCTGGGCCAACGAGGCGCTCGCGCCCGGCGCGACGCTCGAGGCGATGCCGCCGATGGGCAGCTTCCACATGCCGCTCGACGCCGGGAAGGGCAGGCACTACCTGGGCTTCGCCGGCGGATCGGGCATCACGCCGGTCCTGTCGATCATCAAGACCGTGCTCGCGCGCGAGCCCGGGAGCCAGTTCACGCTGGTCTACGCAAACCGGCAGGTCAGTTCGATCATGTTCCGCGAGGAGATCGAGGACCTGAAGAACAGCTATCTCGGCCGCTTCGCCGTGTTGCATGTGCTCGAACACGAGGCTCAGGAAATCGACCTCTTCTCCGGCCGTGTGGACGAGAAGAAGGTGGAGTTGCTGTTCCGCACCTGGGTGGACCCGGAAACGGTGGATGCCGCCTTCATCTGTGGGCCCGAGCCGATGATGCTCGCGATCGCGAAGGCGCTCAGGGCGCACGGGCTGTCCGATGAGCAGATCAAGTTCGAGCTCTTCGCCTCCAGCCAGCCGGGCCGGGCGGCCAGACCCGTCGTCAGCAAGCATGCCGCCGAGGCGGGGGCCACGACCGAGGCCAGCGTTACGCTCGACGGGACGACGCGGACTTTCCGGATGCCCAAGGAGGGGCGGAGCCTGCTCGATGCGGCGCTCGACAACGATCTGGATGCCCCCTTCGCCTGCAAGGCCGGGGTCTGCTCCACCTGCCGGGCCATGGTTCTCGAAGGTGAGGTCGACATGGTCACCAATCACGCGCTCGAGGATTACGAGGTGCGTCAAGGCTACGTGCTGACCTGCCAGTGCTTCCCGCTGAGCGGCAGGGTCGTCGTCAGCTACGACCGCTGAGGGAGAATGCATATGGACGCGACCGAACAGGCAATGCCGATCGAGGAGTATCTGGCGCAGGGCGGGGTGCTGACCTCTCCGGACAACGTGCCGGGCCGGTACCGCGGCGAACTCCTGAGGCTGATGGCAAGCTTTGTGGACAGCGAGATGGCCGGATCGGCCGGGTTCGCCGGCACGATCAACGCCGCGCCCGGTCTCAAGAGCCGCATCGCCGCGGCGCGGATCACGCTGGAAAAGACGGACCATGCCGAGCGTGTGCTCAAGGTCATGAGTGAGTTCGGCGTCGACATGGCGCGCTACGCCGTCCACCAGCCGTGGGATGCCCGGATCGGACGCGACGCGGATCTCGGTCAGGTCCGGCATGGCGGCGACATGCGCCTGTCCGTCTTTCACTACCCGCTGCAAGGCTGGATCGATGCGGTCGTGATGAACGTGCTTCAGGGCCTCGCGACCGTCGTCACGCTGCGCGAGTTGATCCATGTGTCCTACGCGCCGCTCGCCAGCGCCTTTCAGGAGATCGCGCCTCGCGAGGCGCATCACGTGGAACTGGGCTTCGAAGGGCTGGACCGGATCGTCGCGGACCGGGAGGGGCTGCGCGAGGCGCGTGCCTCGGTGAAATACTGGCACCCGCGCGTGACCGAGAGCTTCGGCACGGCGCGCTCGGGGCGCTTCGAGACCCTGAAGAAGTTCGGCCTGCGTCACCGGCCGAACGAGACACTTCTGGCGGACTGGAAGGCCGAAACCGAGCGTCGCCTCGCGCCGCTCGGACTGTCCTGAAAGCGTCCCGCCCGACTGAAAAGAGGAATGAAGCGATGAATATCACGGCACGCGAACCGCGCCGCCTGGAAAGCTATGTCTCCGGGCGCTGGACCCGCGGGGCGGCCGAGGGCAAGCCGCTGGCCGACGCCGCCACCGGTGAGACGGTCGCGCTGATCGACTCGAGCGGAATCGATTTCGCCGCAGCGCTCGATTACGGCCGCAAGCATGGCGGTCCGGCGCTGCGCAAGATGACCTTTCACGAGCGCGCGTTGATGCTGAAGGGGCTGGGCCAGGCGCTGATGGAGGCCAAGGAGTCCTTCTATGCCGAGAGCCTCCTGACGGGTGCCACCCGCAAGGACGGCTGGATCGACATCGAGGGCGGCATCGGCACCCTGCTGAGCTACGGTTCCAAGGGCCGGCGCGAACTGCCCAACGCAATGGTTCTGAGCGATGGGCCGGTGGAGCCGTTGAGCAGGGACGCCAGCTTTTCCGCGCAGCACATCCTGACGCCGATGCGCGGTGTGGCGATCCATATCAACGCCTTCAACTTCCCGTGCTGGGGAATGCTGGAGAAGGTCGCGCCGACCCTGCTGGCCGGGATGCCGGCGCTGGTGAAGCCTGCGAGCCAGACGGCTTATCTCACCGAACTGATGGTGCGCAGGATGATCGACACCGGGCTGCTGCCGGACGGGGCGCTGCAACTGGTGACCGGCTCGGTGGGCGATTTGCTTGATCACGTGACCGGGCAGGACGTGGTAACCTTCACCGGCTCCGCGCATACGGGCCGGAAGCTCAAGACCTCGAACGCGATCGTGGAGAACTCGACGCGCTTCACGATGGAGGCCGACAGCCTCAACGCGGCGGTCCTCGGGCCCGACGCGGCCCCGGGCACCGAAGAGTTCGACCTCTTCGTCAAGGAGGTCGCCCGCGAGATGACGGCCAAGGCGGGGCAGAAATGCACCGCGATCCGGCGGGCGCTGGTGCCGCGCGAGTTCGCACAGGCCGCCATTGAGGCGCTGGGCACGCGGCTCGCGGACACCGCGCTGGGCCACCCGGGCGAGGACGGCGTGCGCATGGGACCGCTGGCGTCGCTTTCGCAGCGCGACGAGGTCCGCGCCCGGATCCGCGATCTGACCTCCGAGGCGCGCATCGTCGCGGGCGACCCGGAGGATGTGCGCGTCGTGTCGGGCGATCCGCGGAAAGGCGCCTTCCTCAATCCGGTCCTGCTTTACTGCGACACCCCCAGGGCGGCGAAGGTCGTCCACGAATGCGAGGCCTTCGGGCCGGTCGCGACACTGCTGCCCTACGACGATCTCGATGAGGCCGTGGAGATCGCGGCGATGGGCAAGGGCTCCCTCGTCTCGTCGGTCTTCACCGACGACAAGGACGTGGCGGCGGCGATGGTGCTCGGCATGGCGCCGTTCCACGGCCGGATCCTGATCGGCAACCGGCGCAGCGCCAAGACCTCGACGGGCCACGGCTCTCCGCTGCCGATGCTCGTGCATGGCGGCCCCGGCCGCGCAGGCGGCGGCGAGGAACTGGGCGGGATGCGCGGGGTCAAGCACTTCATGCAGCGCACGGCGGTCCAAGGCACGCCCCGGCTGCTTTCGGCGGTCACCGGTCAGTGGACCGAGGGCGCCGATGCCGACCCGCACGGCGAGCATCCCTTCCGCAAGTCGCTGGCCGAGTTGCGTGTCGGCGACCAGCTGGTCACCGAGAAGCGGACCGTGACGCTGGAGGATATCGAGCATTTCGCCGAGTTCACCGGCGACACGTTCTATGCGCACATGGACGAGGCGGCCGCGAAGGCCAACCCGTTCTTCGAGGGACGCGTGGCGCATGGCTATCTTATCGTCTCCTTCGCCGCAGGACTGTTCGTGCATCCCGAGCCGGGACCGGTGCTGGCGAATTACGGCGTGGACAACCTGCGCTTCATGTCCCCGGTCAATCCGGGCGACACGCTCCAGGTGCGGCTGACCTGCAAGGAGATCAATCCGCGCGAGACGGCCGATTACGGCGAGGTCCGCTGGGACTGCCGGGTGACGAACGACGACGGGGATGTCGTCGCGCAGTACGACGTGCTCACGATGGTCGCCAAGGAGCGGAGCTGATGGCGCAGGTCTACGCCTATGATGGGATCGTGCCGGTGGTGGATCCCTCGGCCTTCGTCCATCCGGCGGCGGTGCTTATCGGCGACGTGATCGTGGGGGCCGGCTGCTATGTCGGGCCAGGCGCCGTGATGCGTGGCGATTTCGGCAGGATCGTCATGGGGGACGGCGCGAACCTGCAAGAGACCTGCGTGGTGCACGCCTTCCCCAACCTCGAGACTGTGATCGAGGAGGCGGGGCACGTCGGCCATGGCGCCGTGCTGCACGGCTGCCGCGTCGGGCGCAACGCCCTGATCGGCATGAATGCCGTGGTGATGGACGAGGCCGTCGTCGGCGAGAACGCCTTCGTCGCGGCCATGGCGTTCGTGAAGGCAGGAATGGAGGTGCCGGCGGCCCACCTGGCCGCGGGGGCGCCGGCCAGGATCGTGCGCGAGCTCACCGACACCGAGATCGACTGGAAGACGCGGGGCACCGGCGTCTATCAGCAACTCGCACGCGACGCGCAGCACAAGCTCGTGCCGGCCGAGCCGCTGAGCGAGGTGGAGCGCAACCGCCGCAGGATCGAGGCGCCGGATTACGATCCGCTGATGCTGGAGCGGGCGAAGTTCAGCGAACGGCCCTGATGCCTTCGAGGATCAGTGTCGTCGCGATCTCGGAATAATCCTCGCGGGTGATCGGGCCGCCCTCCCGGAACCACATGTACACCCAGTTCATCATGCCGAAGAGCGACATGGTGACGGGCATGAGAAGCGGTCGCTCGGGCGTGTCGAGTCCGGGATTTATCTCGCGCAGGACGGCGGAGAACCGTTTGACGATGCGCCGCTCGATCGCGGTGATCGCTTCGCGCTGCGCGTCGGTGAGGGCGCTCATCGCGTTGATCTGAACCTTGTGGGCGTCGTCGGCGCCGCGATAGGCGTCGAGCACCGCCCAGACGAGCGCGCGCAGCCGGTCCTCGGGGGGCAGCGTGTGATCCTCCGCGGCCGCGACCCTCCCGTCGAGGGCGGAAAGATGCCCCTCGATGATGCCGAAGATCAGCGCGTCCTTGCCGGGATAATAGTGATAGAGCAGGGCCTTGGAGACGCCGGCCTCGCTGGCGATCTGCGCCATGGAGGCCTTGTCCATACCCTGTTCGGCAAGCACGGCGGCAGCGCTCGTCAGCAGGCTCTGCCGCTTTTCCTCGAAATCGATCGCACGCGTTCGGGCCATGCATCCTTCCCCTTTTGGGTGACTGGCCCCGCGAAGGGTTCCGTCATCCGATCAGCCCTTGGGCCGGTTGTCCACCAAGCGCTTGGCCTTGCCCTCGGAGCGCGAGACGTGCTGTGGCAGATGCACCGCGACCCGGGCGCTGACGCCGATCACGCTCTTGATGTGATGCGACAGTTCCTTCGCCAGGGCATCGCGCGCCGGTTGCTCGGAAGACCCCGGCAGGCACTCGACATGCACGGTCATCACGTCCATGCGGCCCTCGCGGCCCAGTTCGATCTGGAAGTGCGGGGTGAGGCCCGCGCATTTGAGAATCTGCTCTTCGATCTGGGTGGGAAAGACGTTGACGCCGCGCAGGATGATCATGTCGTCCGAGCGGCCCGTGATCTTCTCCATCCGACGCATCGATCTCGCGGTGCCCGGCAGCAGCCGAGTGAGGTCGCGGGTGCGGTACCGCACCATCGGCAGACCTTCCTTCGTCAGCGTGGTGAAGACCAGCTCGCCCATCTCGCCGTCCGGCAGCACATCGCCGGTCTGCGGGTCGATGATCTCGGGATAGAAATGATCCTCCCAGAGATGCAGGCCGTCCTTGGTCTCGACGCACTCGTTGGCGACGCCCGGACCCATAACTTCCGACAGGCCGTAGATGTCCACGGCATGCATGTCGAAGGCCTCCTCGATCTCGCCGCGCATGGCGTTCGTCCAGGGCTCGGCACCGAAGATCCCGATCTCGATGGAGCTTTCGCGCGGGTCGATGCCCTGACGGCGGAACTCGTCCAGGATCGAGAGCATGTACGACGGCGTCACCATGATGATGCGCGGCTTGAAGTCCTGCAGCAGGGTCACCTGCCTCTCGGTCATGCCGCCCGAAACGGGGACGACGGTGCAGCCGAGCCGTTCCGCCCCGTAATGCGCGCCGAGCCCGCCGGTGAACAGGCCGTAGCCGTAGGCAATGTGACAGATGTCTCCCGAACGGCCGCCGGATGCGCGGATCGAGCGGGCCACGAGATTGGACCAGATGTCGATGTCGGTCTTCGTGTATCCGACGATCGTCGGCTTGCCCGTGGTGCCGGAGGAGGCGTGGATGCGGCACAGCTGCTCGCGCGGGACCGCGAACATCCCGAAGGGATAGGTGTCTCGCAGATCGGCCTTGGTGGTGAACGGGAATTTCGCCAGATCCGAGAGGCTCTCCAGGTCGTCGGGGTGAACGCCCGCCTCGTCGAAGCGCCGGCGGTAGAATGCGGAGCCTTCGTAGGCGTGGCGCAGCGACCATCTCAGCCGGTCGAGCTGGAGCGCTGTGATCTCGTCCCGCGAGGCGATCTCGATCGGATCGAGCGATTCGGGCGTGGGGGTCAGGTCTTTCATGTCGGTCTCCTCCCTCTGACCGGGGATCAGTCTGTTTCGGGCAGGTGAGTGCCCTTGACGGTGCGCGAATGGCCGCGGAATTCGGCCACCGGCTCGCCGTTCTGGTTGGTCACGTGCACATCGTAGATCCCACCTCGGCCCTTGCGGTGGATCTCCACTGCCCGCGCGGTCAGCCGGTCGCCCACGAAGGCCGGCGCGATGTAGGTGATCGCGGCGTGCTGGGCGACGGTGCGCTGGTTGTAGCCATTGCAGGCGAAGGCGAAGGCGCTGTCGGCGAGGGTGAATATGTAACCGCCATGGGCCGTGGCGTGGCCGTTGGACATCTCGGCAGTGATTGTCATGGAGAGCGTCGCGCGGCCGGGTGCGATTTCGTCGAAGGTCATGCCGAGACGTTGCGAGGCACTGTCGTCGTTGCACATCGTCTCGGCGCAGGCGCGCGCGAGCGCTTCGGGGCTCAGTCCGGCGATGCTCATTTTCCCTCGAACACAGGTGCGCGCTTCTCGAGGAAGGCAGCGACGCCCTCGGCGTAGTCGGCGCTGCGGCCCGCCTCGCGTTGCAGATCGCGTTCAAGATCGAGTTGTTCGTCGAAGCTGTTCGTCGCGGCACAATGAATCGCGTGCTTGATCTTGGCAAGGCCCGCGGTGGGGCCTCTTGCGAGGCCTTCGGCAAGCGCACGGGCCTCGTCCATCAGCGCCTCGTCGTCCACCGCCTTCCAGATCAGCCCCCACTCGGCCGCGGTGTCGGCCATCAGGGGGTCGGCGGTGAGCGCGAGCGCCTTGGCTCGGGCTTCGCCCAGCAGCCGGGGCAGCGACCACGTGCCGCCCGAGTCGGGCACGAGCCCGATCCTGGAGAAAGCCTGGATGAATTTCGCGGATCGGGCGGCGATGACGATGTCGCATGCCATGGCGATGTTCGCTCCCGCTCCGGCGGCGACGCCGTTGACGGCGCAGATGACGGGCTTTTCGAGATTTCGGATGAGCCGGAGGGTCGGATTGTAGAACCGCTCGATCGTGTCGCCGAGATCGGGGGGGCCTTCCATCTTCCGCGGGTCGCGGTCGCCCAGGTCCTGCCCGGCGCTGAAGCCCCGCCCGGCACCGGTCAGCAGAACGGCACGCACGGCAGCATCGTCGCGCGCGCTCTCGAGACCTGCGCGCAGGGCCAGGTGCATTTCCTCGTTGAAGGAATTGAGCCTGTCCGGGCGGTTGAGCGTGAGCGTGAGCACGCCCGCCTCGCGCGCCACCAGAACCGTATCCGACCGTGTCACGGCATCCTCCCTTGCGACCGCCTTGCCGGCGGGCTCTGTCGGAAAAAAGGAGTTGCATAAACCGACCGGTCAGTCAATTATAAAGCTGACTCGAGGGAGGAAAGCGTGAGTGACCTGTACGAAACGCATGCCGGTCTGCTGAACCGGGCGCTCGATGCGCTGCGGACGCGGGAGTTCTGGACTCCGTTCCCGGAAGTTCCGAGCGGCAGGATCTATGGCGAGAACGCCAAGGCGGACGGGCAGGCGGCCCATGACGCGCGCCTCGGCGCAGCCTTCGACCTGCCCGGCCATCCCGAACAGCGGCGCACCGGCGCCGAGGTCTCTCCGTGGGGGCATGACCTCGGCATCGACTATCCTGCGGCTGACCCCAAGACGTTGGTCGCGGCGAGCCTGGCGGCGGCTCCGGACTGGGCGGCGGCCGGACCGGAGGCGCGCATCGGCGTCTGTCTGGAGATTCTCGTCCGGCTCAACGCGATGAGTTTCGAGATCGGCCACGCCACCCAGCACACGACCGGGCAGGCCTTCCCCATGGCCTTCCAGGCGGGCGGACCGCATGCGCAGGATCGCGGGCTGGAGGCCGTCGCGATGGCCTGGTCCGAGATGAGCCGCACGCCGGCCGAGGTCGTCTGGGAGAAGCCGCAGGGCAAGGCCGCGCCGATCCTGCTGGAAAAGCACTGGCGCATCGTCCCGCGCGGCGTGGCGCTCGTCATCGCCTGCAACACCTTCCCGACCTGGAACAGTTATCCCGGCCTCTTCGCGAGCCTCGCCACCGGCAATACGGTGATCGTCAAGCCGCATCCCGGCGCGATCCTGCCGCTGGCGCTGACGGTGAGGGTGGCGCGCGAGGTACTGGCCGAGCAGGGGCTGCCGCAGGATGCGGTCCTGCTCGCCCCGGACGCTCCGGGGGAGGAGATCACGAAGCCGCTCGTCACGCAGGAAGCCGTGGAAATCATAGACTATACCGGCTCAAGCGCCTTCGGCGCGTGGGTGCGGGGCCATGCCGGGGGCGCGCAGGTCTATACCGAAGAGACGGGCGTCAACTCGATCGTCATCGCCGCGACCGACGATTTCGCGGGCATGTGCGCGAACATCGCCTTCTCCCTCGCGCTCTATTCAGGGCAGATGTGCACCGCGCCACAGAACCTTTTCGTGCCGAAGGACGGGATCGAGACCGATCAGGGGCACAAGAGCTTCGACGCCATGGCCGAGGGCATCGCCCATGCGGTCGATGCGTTGCTCGACGATCCGGCGCGCGCCTCGGCCGTCTGCGGTGCTCTGGCGAGCCCCGCCACGCTCGAGCGGATCAAGGCGGCGCGCGGGCTGGGCCGGGTCGTGCGCGACAGCGCGCCGCTGGGCGGCGAGCGGAGTGCCACGCCGCTGATTCTGGCGGTGGAGCAGGGCGATCCGTCGTATGACGAGGAGCGCTTCGGGCCGATCAGCTTCATCGTCGCGGCGCAGGACGTCGAGGCCGGCATCGCCGAGGCCGCGCGGCTCGCGCGGACTTGCGGCGCCATAACCGCGGCGCTCTACGACACCGACGAGGCGCGTATCGGACGCGCCGTCGAGGCCTTTGCCGCGGCGGGCACGAACCTGTCGATCAACCTGACCGGCAACATCTTCGTGAACCAGAGCGCGGCCTTCAGCGATTATCACGTAACCGGCGCGAATCCGGCGGGCAATGCGAGCCTGACCGACGCCGCTTTCGTCGCCAACCGATTTCGCGTCGCCATGTGGCGGCGCCCCAAGGCGGCCTGAGGCCGTCCACAGGTCAATCTCAGGGAGGAGACCCAAATGAAGACTCGGACCACCACCGCCATCGCCGCCCTCGCGGCGCTCGGGCTCGCCGGCGCGGCGCAAGCCGAAATTCGCCTCGGCGCGACGCTGTCGGAGACCGGCCCGGCAAGCTTTCTCGGCGATCCCGAGGCCAAGACGCTGGAGATGCTCGTCGAGCAGATCAACGAGGAAGGCGGCATCAACGGCGAGCAGGTCGAACTGATAATGTATGATGACGGCGGCGATGCGAACAAGGCACGCACCTTCGCCACTCGCCTGATCGAGGACGACGAGGTGCACGCGATCATCGGCGGCACCACCACCGGCACGACCATGGCGATGGTGCCGATGGTCGAGTCCGAGGAAGTGCCCTTCATCTCGCTCGCAGGTGCCATCGTCATCGTCGATCCGGTCAAGGACTACGTCTTCAAGACGCCGCATACCGACCGGATGGCCTGCCAGAAGATCTTCGAGGACATGCAAGGACGGGACATCACGCAGATCGGGATGATCTCGGGGACCGGCGGCTTCGGCAACTCGATGCGCGAGCAGTGCCTCGACGTCGTGGCAGAGTACGGGATCGAGGTGCTGGCCGACGAACGCTACGGGCCGCGCGATGCAGACATGACCCCGCAGCTCACCAACATCAGGAACACCGACGGCGTGCAGGCGGTTCTGAACCCGGGCTTCGGACAGGGCCCGGCCATCGTCACGCGGAACTTCTCGCAGCTCGCGCTCGAAATGCCGCTCTACCAGTCGCACGGCGTGGCCTCCAACAGCTTCATCGACCTCGCCGGCGCCGAGGCGGCCGAGGGCGTGCGTCTGCCCGGCACCGCGCTTCTGGTGGGAGAGGGCCTGCCGGAGGATCATCCGCAGCGCGAGGTCGTCGTGAACTACAAGACGGCCTACGAGGATACCTATGACGAGCCCGTCTCCACCTTCGGCGGCTATGCGCACGACGCCATGATGATCCTCAAGGACGCGATCGAGCGCGCCGGGTCCAGCGATCCGCAGGCGATCCGCGACGCGATCGAGCAGACCGAGGGCCTCGTGGGGACCACCGGCATCGTCAACATGACGCCCGAGGACCACCTCGGTCTCGACACCGACGACTTCCTGATGCTGGAGATCCGCGACGGCGCCTGGACACTCGTCGACTGACCGCCAGAACGGCCCGCCCCTGACAGGGGCGGGCCCCCTCTCACGCCGGCCGTCTTGGGTGCCGGCCCATTTCCCGAGACAGCTTATCCATGTCCGAACTGATCCAGTTCCTCTTCTCCGGGATCACGGTCGGCGCCGTCTACGCGCTGGTCGCGCTCGGTTTCACGATCATCTACAACGCCTCCGACGTCGTGAACTTCGCCCAGGGCGAGTTCGTGATGCTGGGCGGGATGATCACCGTCTTCTCCTTCGCCGCGGGCCTGCCGCTGCCGCTGGCCGCGCTGGTTGCCATACTGGTGACGGCGGGGATCGGGGTCGCGCTGAACAAGCTGGCGATCGAACCCGCACGCGGCGCGCCCGTCGTGTCGCTGATCATCATCACGATCGGCGCGTCCATCTTCATCCGCGGAGTGACGCAGATCGTCTTCGACAAACAGCTCCACCGCTTTCCGTCCATCTCCGGCGACGATCCGCTGGAACTTCTGGGAGCCACGATCCTGCCCCAGAGCCTCTGGGTGGTCGCCGGGGCCGCCGCGATCTTCGTCGCGCTCTACCTGTTTTTCACGCGGACCATGACGGGGCGCGCGGTGCTCGCCACTTCGAACAACCGGTTGGCCGCGAAGCTCGTCGGCATCAACACCAACTGGGTGATGACGCTGTCCTTCGCCTTGTCGGCGGCGATCGGAGCTCTCGCCGGCGTGCTCATCACGCCGATCACGCTGACGAGCTATGACGTCGGCGTGGCGCTGGCGCTCAAGGGGTTCGCGGCGGCGATGCTGGGCGGCATGGGCAACCCCAAGGGCGCGCTCGCGGGTGGGCTGATCCTGGGCGTGCTCGAGGCGCTGACCGCCGGCTATCTCAGTTCGCAATACAAGGAGGCCGCGACCTTCGTGGTCATCCTGGCCGTTCTCTTCTTCATGCCTCAGGGTCTCTTCGGCCGCAAATCCACGGAGCGCGTTTAATGCCTGTCTCGGCCAAGTGGGCGACGCTGCTCGTCCTGGCGGCGCTGATCGCGGTCACGCCGTTCTTCTTTCCATCCTCCTTCTACTACCGGGTGGGCTCGCTCATCTTCATCAACGGGCTCGCCGTGACGGGCCTGGTGATCCTCGTGGGCTACGCGGGCCAGATCAGCCTGGGGCACGCGGGCTTTATCGGCATCGGCGCCTATGCCTGCGCGCTGGCGCCGGAATATCTCGGTCTGCACCCGGGACTCGCAGCCGTGCTGGGCGCGGTGATCTCGGGCCTCGTTGCCTGGGGGATCGGCCGGCCGATCCTGCGGCTCCAGGGCTATTATCTGGCGGTCGCGACGCTGGGCTTCGGCATCCTCGTGGCGATGGTGCTGGCCAACGAGACGGAGATCACGGGCGGGCCGGACGGCATCGTCGTGCCCGAACTCGGCCTGCGTGATCTTCTGGAGCTTGCCGGTCTCGACTTGAGAGGCTCGGTCTTCTGGTACTGGTTCTCGGGACTGGTGCTGCTCTTCGGCGCGTGGCTCGCGCTGAACCTGCACCGCAGCCCGACCGGCCGGGCGTTGCGCGCGCTGCACGGCTCCGAAGTCGCCGCGCGCACCGTGGGCGTGGACGTGGCGCGCGCGAAGCTGCAGGCCTTCGTCATTTCGGCGATCTACGCATCGGTCTCCGGTTCGCTTCTGGCGTTCCAGAACCGGTTCATCACGCCCGATGTGGCGGGCTATCTGCACTCGATCGAGCTCGTCACGATGGCCGTGCTCGGCGGCGCGGCCAGTGTGCTGGGCGCGATCTTCGGGGCCGGCGTGCTGACGCTGCTGCCGCAGGTCCTCACGGTCTTCGCGGAATACGAGCAACTGATGCTCGGGTTCGTGATGATGAGCGTGATGATCTTCCTGCCGGCCGGCCTGCTGCCGACGATCCTGCGCCTGATCGGAGGAAGAAGCGAATGAGCATTCTCGAAGTGGACGGGCTCGGGATCGAGTTCGGCGGTCTGCGCGCAGTGGACGACGTGAGCTTCGCCGTGAAGCGCGGGGAGATCGTCTCGATCATCGGGCCGAACGGCGCGGGCAAGACGACGCTCTTCAACATGATCTCGGGCATCTATCTGCCGGCCCATGGCCGCGTGCGGCTGGAGGGCGAAGACGTGACCGGCGTGACACCACACCTGCTTGCCCGGCGCGGTCTGTCGCGGACCTTCCAGAACCTTCAGATCTTCCAGGAGATGACGGTGCTGGAGAACGCCATCTCGGGTTTCCACCTGCGCGAGCGGGGACCGGTGCTCTCCGATCTGCTCGGCCTGCGCGGATCGCGCCGCCGCGCGCAGGAGGCCGAGACCGGTGCCCGCCGCCTGCTGGAGCGGGTGGGCCTGGAGCGTGTCGCGGCGCACGAGGCGGGCTCGCTCTCCTACGGCGCGCTCAAGCAACTGGAGATCGCGCGCGCGCTGGCGCTCGATCCCACGGTGTTGCTGCTCGACGAGCCCGCCGCCGGCTGCAACGCGGTGGAGACGGAGGAGATCGACAAGCTGATCGCGGAAGTCGCCGCCGAGGGCGTGGCAATCCTGCTGGTGGAACACGACATGAAACTCGTCATGCGCATCTCGAACCACATCGTCGTGCTCGATCACGGGGAGAAGATCGCGGAGGGCGACCCGGCGGCAGTGAGCCGCGATCCTGCGGTGATCGAAGCCTATCTCGGTACCCAGGCGGAGGAGGCGAGCCATGCTCACAGTTGAGGGACTGCGCTCGCGTTATGGCCGGATCGAGGTGCTGCACGGAATCGATTTCACCGTTTCGAGCGGAGAGACCGTCTGCATCGTGGGTGCCAACGGGGCAGGCAAGACGACCCTGCTGCGCTGCATTTCGGGTGTGCAGCCGGTCTCGGCCGGGTCGATCACGTTCCGTGGCGAGCCGCTCGAAGGCGTTCCCGCGCATCGGCGCATCCGGCTGGGCCTGTCACAATCGCCGGAGGGGCGGCAGATCTTCACCAATCTGTCGGTCGAGGAGAACCTCCGTCTCGGCGCGTTCCTCTACCGCGACGAGCGGGTGGAGAAGGATCTCGCCGATGCCTTCGCGATGTTCCCGATCCTCAAGGAGAAGCGGAACCTTTCGGCCGGTGGTCTCTCGGGCGGCCAGCAGCAGATGCTGGCCATCGCCCGGGCTCTGATGGGCCGTCCCTCGTGCCTGCTGCTGGACGAGCCCTCCATGGGCCTCGCCCCGATCCTCGTGGAGCAGATCTTCGACGTGCTGAAGAGCATGCGTGACCTCGGCGTGACCGTTCTGCTGGTGGAGCAGAATGCCTTCGGTGCCCTGTCGATCGCCGATCGCGGCTACGTCATGGAGACGGGCCGCATCCCGATGTCGGGAACCGCACAGGAACTGATCGAGGATCCGCGCGTCCGCGAAGCCTATCTGGGAATCTGAGATGACCGTATCGATCCAGCGCGAGGGCGACATCGCGGTCGTCACGGTGGACAACCCGCCGGTCAACGCCGCCGGCCGATCCGTCCGCAAAGGGCTGGTCGAGGCTGCGGAGGCGCTCGACGCGGATGTCGGCGTGCAGGCCGTCGTGCTTCTGTGCGCAGGACGCACCTTCATCGCCGGAGCCGACGTGCGCGAGTTCGGCAAACCTCCGGAGCCGCCGTATCTGCCCGACGTGGTCGTGCGGCTGGAGCGGGCGGAGACGCCGTGGGTCGCGGCGATCCATGGCCAGGCGCTGGGCGGGGGCCTCGAGATCGCGCTCGGGTGCCGCTTCCGAGTCGCCTTGCCGGAGGCGAAGCTGGGCCTGCCGGAAGTGCGGCTGGGCGTCGTGCCGGGGGCCGGCGGCACGGTGAGGCTGCCTCGGGCGGTCGGCGTGCCCGCGGCGGTCGAGATGGTCACCTCGGGCAGGCCGGTGCCGGCGGCGAAGGCGCGGGAGATGGACCTCGTCGACGCCCTGATCGAAGGCGATCTGCGGGCGGGCGCCGTCGCCTTCGCTCGTGCGGCGGTGCAGGGTCCGCTCCCGCCGCCCGTGATCGAACGCCCCGTCGAGGCGCCGGAGGCCGCGTTCTGGCCAGAGGCCGAAAGCGCCGTCAAGCGCCGCGCGAAGGGCGCGGAAGCGCCGCTCCGGGCGCTGGCCTGTCTGCGCACGGCGACCGAGGCGACCGTGGAGATGGCGCTCGCCTTCGAGCGCGAGACCTTCGTGGAGTTGCGCGACAGCGATCAGGCGACCGCGCTCCGCCATGTGTTCTTCGCCGAGCGCGCGGCGGCGCGGCCGGCGGACCTCAAAGGCGTGACGCCCCGCCCCGTGCGACATGCCGCGGTCGTGGGCGGCGGCACGATGGGCGCGGGCATCGCGGCGGCGCTGCGCGACGCGGGGCTGCCGGTGACGCTCGTCGAGCGGAACGATGCGGCCGTGCAGCGTGGCCTCGATGGCCTGCGCCGGATTTATGCCGACGGCGTGACGCGTGGAAGGATTGCCGAGGCCGAGGCAGAGTCGCGGATCGCGGGCGTCATCGGCACGACCGACTACGGCGCGCTGGCCGAGGCGGATATCGTCATCGAAGCGGTTTTCGAGGATCTGAGCGTCAAGCGCGACGTCTTCGCCCGGCTGGGCGCGGCGTGCCGGACCGACGCGATCTTGGCGACGAACACGTCCTACATCGACCCGCGCGCCATCGCCGAAGGTCTGCCCGGCCCCGAGCGCTTCATCGGGCTGCACTTCTTCAGCCCCGCCAACGTGATGAAGCTGCTTGAGGTCGTGTCGGTCCCCGAAACGGCAGACGACGTGCGCGCCACGGCTTTCGGCCTTGCCAAGCGGCTGGGCAAGATACCGGTGCAGGCCGGGATCTGCGAGGGCTTCATCGGCAACCGCATTCTGAAGCGTTACCGGGCGGCGGCCGAAGCGCTGGTTCGCGAGGGCGCAGCGATTGCGGATATCGACGCCGCGATGCGTCGCTTCGGCATGGCGATGGGGCCGTTCGAGGCGCAGGATCTCGGGGGGCTCGATATCGCCTTCATGCAGCGCGAGGCCGCGCGGCAGGCAGGCGAGACGGTGCCGCACACCCTGGGCGACGTGCTGGTCCGGGCCGGGCGCAAGGGCCAGAAGACCGCAGCCGGCTGGTATGATTACGCCGAAGGCGACCGGACGCCGCGCCCATCCGCCGATGTGGACAGGCTGCTTGCGCCGCATTCGCAGTCCGGGGGCGAGGTGCCCGTCGGCGAGGGGCTGGCGCTGCGTCTGGTGGCGGAGATGGCCGAGGAAGGGGCGGCGATCCTGGACGAGCGGATCGCAGCCGCGCCGGAGGACGTGGATCTCGTGGAAATCCACGGCTACGGCTTTCCGCGCTGGCGCGGCGGACCGTTGTTCCATGGCGCCAGACGAGGCCGCGCCGCGCTGGCGGCCGATCTCGGGCGGCCGCCCGGCCCAGCGCTTCTGCGCTTCCTCGAGCAGGCCGAGACGACGAGCTGAGGCGCAGCGACGTCCGCGACAGCGGTGCTGTCAAAGCCGTCGAGTCGCTGATCCAGCGGAGGCAGCGATAGGTTTCACCCTTCGCGCCGAGCAGGCGGAGACTGCACCATCGGAGCCGACCCTTCGCGGCCACACCGGCGCTTGTCGGCGAATGTCCGATACTCGGGTCTCGCAGTCCAGATCCATCTTGCGGGGTCTCCAGCCTCGATCTCCGAATTGACGTGAATAATGATTCATGTTTCATCTTTCATGAAGAACAAAGAACAACCAACTCGGGGAGGAGACCCACGATGAAACGCCTTTTCGCTACGGGCCTGGTTGCGACTCTGCTCGCGACCCCGGCCGCAGCCGAGATTCGGATCGCGCATGTCTACGGAAAGACCGGGGCGCTCGAAGCCTACGCGGCGCAGTCGCACACCGGATTGATGATGGGCCTCGAATACGGCACCGGCGGAACGATGGAGATCGGCGGCGAGCCGGTCGTGGTGATCGAGAAGGACACCCAACTGAAGCCCGACGTGGGCAAAGCTCTGCTTGCCGAGGCCTACGGCGACGACGATGCCCATATCGCCGTGGGCCCTGTGAGTTCCGGCGTCGCGCTGGCGATGTTGCCCGTCGCGGAGGAATACGAGCGCATCCTCATCGTGGAGCCGGCCGTCGCGGATTCGATCACCGGCCGCGATTGGAACCGCTACGTCTTCCGCACCGGCCGCAACTCCTCGCAGGACGCGATTTCGAACGCTGTCGCGCTCGGCGGCGAAAACGTGAAGATCGCGACTCTGGCCCAGGACTACGCCTTCGGCCGTGATGGCGTGGCCGCGTTCAGGGAGGCGCTCGAGAAGACCGGTGCGGAGGTGGTCCACGAGGAGTACGTGCCGACGGACGCGACCGACTTCACCGCGGCCGCGGAGCGGATCTTCAACGCGATGGAGGGTGTCGAGGGCGAGAAGAAGCTCTTCATCATCTGGGCCGGCGGCGGAAATCCGATGAGCAAGATCAACGCCATGGATCCGTCGCGCTTCGGGATCGAGATCGCGACCGGCGGCAACATCCTCGCGGCGCTCACGGCCTACAGGGAGCTCCCGGGGATGGAGGGCGCGACCTACTACTACTACGAGATCCCCGACAACGACGTGAACGACTGGCTCGTGGCCGAGCACATGGAGCGGTTCGGCACGCCGCCGGACTTCTTCACGGCCGGCGGCATGGCGGCGGGCCTCGCGGTCGTCGAGGCGATCAAGAAGGCGGGCTCGACCGACACCGAGGCGCTGATCGCGGCGATGGAGGGGATGGAGTGGATGACGCCCAAAGGCCTGATGCGCTTCCGTCCCGAGGACCACCAGGCGCTCCAGGCCATGTATCACTTCCGGACCGAAGTCCAGGAGGGCCGGGACTACGGCGTCCCCGTCCTTGTCCGCGAGCTTGGCATCGAGGACATGGATATCCCGATCCGCAACTGACGTTCGAGGCGCGGGGGCCGCTGCGGTCCCCGCCTCAACTCCGCGAAGAGCATGACCCATGACGCAGACGCTCCTTGAGACGGATGGGCTGACCGTTCGCTTCGGCGGCCACGTCGCGGTCGACGCCGTGACCTGTGCCTTCCACGCGGGGGAACTCACCGCGATCGTCGGCCCGAACGGCGCGGGAAAGACGACGTATTTCAATCTCATTTCCGGTCAGATTCCGGCGTCTGCGGGCAGCGTGAAGCTCCTGGGTGAGGACGTCACCCGTGCCTCCGTCGCCGACCGCTGCCGGAAAGGGCTGGGACGCGCGTTCCAGCTCACCAACCTGTTCCCGAACCTGTCGGTCCTCGAGAACGTGCGCCTCGTGATCCAGGCGCGCCGGCGGATGGGGTTCAATCTCTTCAGCATGGCGGCCTCCCATGTCGAACTCACGACGGCGGCGCTCGCCGTGCTCGAGCGGGTGCGTCTCGACCGGCTCAGGGATCAGAACGTCAGCGAACTCAGCCACGGCAACCAGAGGAAGCTCGAGGTCGCGCTGCTGATCGCGCTCGACCCGGTCGTCTACATGTTCGACGAGCCGACGGCGGGCATGAGCATGGACGAGGCGCCCGTCGTCCTGGAACTCATCGCGGAACTGAAGGCCGATAGCGACCGGACAATTCTCCTCGTCGAGCACAAGATGGACGTGATCCGCGCGCTGGCCGACCGGATCATCGTTCTTCACAACGGGGCGCTCGCCGCAGATGGCGATCCGGCCACCGTCATAGCCTCGGATGTCGTGCAGGAGGCCTACATGGGCAGGGCGCTCGAAGATGTCTGAGCCGATCCTCGCGCTCTCGGGCGTCCACGCCGACATCGCCCAGTACCATATCCTGCAGGGCGTCGATCTCGTGGTTCCCCGCGGCGGCGTGACGATGCTGCTCGGCCGGAACGGCGTGGGGAAGACGACGACGCTACGGACGATCATGGGGCATTTGAAGGCGAGAGCCGGGGTGATCCGGTTCGACGGGGCCAACGTCACCTCGGCCGCGACGGCGGTCCGCGCACGGGCCGGAATGGGATTCGTGCCCGAAGACATGGGCATCTTCACCGATCTCACTGTCGAGGAGAACATGATCCTCGCCGCGGCCTCGGGCCCGCTCGATGGCGAGCGGCTCGAATGGATCTTCGCCGCCTTCCCGCCGCTTCGGACGTTCTGGAAATCGGAGGCGGGCAATCTTTCGGGCGGGCAGAAGCAGATGCTGTCGATCGCGCGGGCGATGGCGGAGGAACGCAAGCTCTACCTCGTCGACGAGCCGACGAAGGGCCTCGCGCCCGCGATCATCTCGACCATGGCGGGTGCGCTTCGCGACCTCAAGCGGCGCGGCGCCTCGATCCTGCTGGTGGAGCAGAACTTCTCGGTGGCAAAGGCGCTCGGCGATTCCGCGGCCGTGATGGACGACGGACGCATCGTCTGGACCGGGAGCATGGCGGAACTCGGCTCCGACGCCGCGCTTCAGGAGCGCCTCATGGGTCTCAGCATGGAGGCGCCCTGAAATGACCGCGACCCCCGACCACGCCCCGAAATACGCGGAGCTCTCGCTCCCCCAGCGTCTGGACGCGTGGGCGCCCTACCTGCTGATCCCCGTGCTCGTCGTCCTGGGCTTCTTCGCCATCGGCTCGACGTCGAGCTGGCTCACGCTCACCGTCTCCGGTCTCGCCATGGGCATGATGATCTTCATCATGGCCTCGGGCCTCACGCTCGTCTTCGGACTTATGGACGTCATCAACTTCGGCCACGGGGCGTTCATCTCGGTCGGGGCCTTCGTCGGCATCACGGTGCTGCTCGCGCTTGGAAACTGGACCGGCAGTCCATCGCTTCTGCTCAACATCGCCGCCATCCTGCTCGCCGCGATCGCGGCGATGTGCGTGACTGGCGCTCTCGGCTGGGGATTCGAGAGGGTGATCGTCCGGCCGGTTTACGGCGCGCACCTGAAGCAGATCCTCGTCACCGTCGGCGGCCTCATCGTGATCGAGCAGCTCATCCACGTGGTCTGGGGACCCGACGAGATCTTCCTCACGCGCCCGGAGACCCTGAAGGGCGCCTTCACCTTCTGGGACGCGGCGATCGAGCGCTACCGGCTCCTCGCGGTCGTGGTCGGCGTCATTCTCTTCGTCGCGATGCGGCTGGTTCTCCGGCGCACGAAGATCGGGCTGATCGTACGGGCCGGCGTCCAGAACGGTGAGATGGTGGAGGCGCTCGGCTACCGGCTGAGCCTCGTCTTCATCGGCGTCTTCATCGCCGGATCGGCGCTCGCCGGACTGGGCGGGGTGATGTGGGGTCTCTATCAGGAGGTCATCACCGCCGGCATGGGCGAGGAGATGATGATCCTCGTCTTCATCGTGGTGATCATCGGCGGGCTCGGGTCCGTCGAGGGTGCGTTCATCGGCGCTCTCCTCGTCGGGCTTCTGCAGAACTACATTGCCTTCCTCGAACCCAAGGTGGCTCTGGTGTCGAACATCGCGCTGATGACGGCGGTCCTGATGTGGCGGCCGCAGGGCATGATGCCCGTTGTGAAGGCGAAATAGGATGCTCGTTGGTCTCCTCTCCGGCGACAGGCCGCGGTCGCTCCTCCTGACGGCGATCCTCCTGATCATCCTCGGATCGCTTGCCTTCGCACCGTTCCTCTTTCCCGGCGTCCGCTCGCTCGAGACGGCGGCGCGCATCTGCATCTTCATCGTGCTGGTGGCGAGCTATGACCTTCTGCTGGGCTACACCGGGATCGTGAGTTTCGCGCACACCATGTTCTTCGGCCTTGGTGCCTACGGCGTGGCGCTCGCCTCGACCCACATGGGCCGGGGCTGGGACGCGCTTATCGTCGGCGCGCTCCTCGGGGCCCTCGCCGCGACGGTCCTCGCGCTTGTCATCGGCCTCTTCTCGCTCCGTGTCCGGGCCATCTTCTTCGCCATGATCACGCTTGCGGTCGCCTCCGCGGTTGCGGTCCTCGTGAGCCAGCTGTCGGGTCTGACGGGCGGTGAGGACGGGCTGAACTACACGATCCCGCGCGAGCTGACCCCCGCGTTCCGACTGGGCGAGGTCTTCGGCGTGCCATTCAACGGGAAGCTCCTGAACTACTATCTCGTCTTCTTTGCGTCGCTCGCGCTGTTTCTCCTGCTCGTGCGCGTCGTGAACTCTCCCTTCGGCCGGGTCTTGCAGGCGATCCGTGAGAACGACTTCCGCGCCGAGGCCATCGGGTATCGCGTCGTCCTCTACCGGACTCTTGCCACCTGTCTCTCCGCGGCCGTCGCGGCGCTGGCGGGAAGCCTCTTCGCGATCTGGCTGCGCTACGTCGGCCCGGACACGACCTTGTCCTTCGAGATCATGCTCGACATCCTGCTCATGGTCGTGATCGGGGGGATGGGTACGATGTACGGCGCGGTCATCGGGGCCACGATCTTCGTGCTCGCGCAGAACTACCTGCATACCCTGATGGGCGCTGCGTCGGAAGCCACGTCAGCTCTGCCGCTGGTCCCCGATCTCCTCGACCCGGATCGCTGGCTTCTCTGGCTGGGCGTGCTCTTCGTGCTCAGCGTCTACTTCTTTCCCACCGGCATCGTCGGGCGGCTGAGGGCAGGGCGCTGAACGATCAGGATGCAGAGGACGCGCCGGCGATCGTCCTGCACCAACCGGATGGTCCGCGAGATCTCCTGCGGCCGGAAGCTCCTCGTCGGGCTTCGGCCGCGAGCGGGCCCTTGCTCAGATCCTCTCGAACGATGCCGGCCTTCTGGCGCTGAGCGACATGCGATCGAGCCGTGCCGGCCCGCTCATGGCGCGAGACCGCTCCTTATCAGCGCGAAGGCTTCGTCAACCACGTGCTCGATGTCCGGGGTTTCGTCCCAGAGAACGAAGCGCTCGCCGAGTGTCTTCGCAATTCCCATCAGCGCCCAGGCGCGGACTTCGGGATCGCCCGCCGAGATCTGTCCTGCCGCGGCGGCCTCGCCGAGTTGCGCCACGTAGGCGTCCGCGAAGCTCGTGAAGTACGCCTTGTAGGCGTCGGGGTCGGCGAATCGTGCCTCCTCGACGATCCGGTAGAGCGAGGGGCGCTCGGCGACGAACCTGAGGAATGCGCGGAGCCCGGCGCGCTCGGCCTCGAGCCGGTCGGGACTGCCGGCTGCCGCGCGTGTGACGGCAGCGCGTGTCAGCTGGCCCATCTCGAGGACGAGTTCCCGGAAGACGTCCTCCTTGCTCGCGAAGTAGATGTAGAACGTTCCGAGAGCGGTTTCCGCCGTCCGCGTGATGTCGGCGATCGAGGCTGCGGCGTATCCTTTCTCTCCAATGACGGTCTCGGCTGCCCGCAGGATCCTCTCCCGCCGTGCAACGCCGCGCCTCGTCTTGGGAAGTGTTCCCTCTGCCATTCAACATGAATAATGATTCATGTTTCACTTCGCAAGATTGGCGCGAAGTCGGGGACCGCTGGCCCGAGACAGCGCGCCGCGTCAGCATCTGAAAAGGCCGCCAGCGCCGTCCGAAGCCGACGTTGTGGATCGGCTTGCCGAGCCGGGGGCCACGGGCAGCGTCGGACCCGCTGAGTTGCGGGCCGTGGCCGCTCTGTCGGATCGGGGCGAGGAACAGCGCGCGTGCACTCCCCGAACATCGCCGCCGGGTTGTCGCCCGTGCGCGATGGCGATCAGGCCGACTTTGTCGCGGCCAAGGGGAGGAACTGCGTGCTTGAAAGCCGCGTGCGTATCGGTTGAGTTTGTTGCATGTCATCGGATGTCATCAGCGCTGTCCTGCGTCGAACTCTGTTCCTCGGAGGAGTGTGGGCGGTTATGACCGGTGTGGAGCCGAAGGGGCTCGCGGTTGGCGCCCTGGCCGTGCCGGTAGCGGTCTGGCTCAGTCTCGGGCTGCTTCCCGCTCATCGACGGCTCAGCGTGTGGCGTTTCGCGCGCCACGTCCCGGTGTTCCTCGCGGGCTCGTTCCTCGGCGGCATCGATGTGGCCCGCAGGGCGCTGTCTCCGCGCATGCGTCTCCGGCCGGGCTGGGTAGAAGTGCCCGTGGAACTGTCCGACGGGGGACGCGCCGCGATAGGAGGCGAACTCTCCCTCATGCCGGGGACGCTGGCGGCCGGCACACGCGAGGGGCGGCTTCTGGTACATCTGCTCGACACCGACGCGGGATTCGAACGCGCCATCCCGCGGGAGGAGACGGCAATCGCCGCGATGATACTTGATCGTGATCCGGGCCGGCCGCCGCCATGACGGTCTGGCTGTCCTTCGTCGCGCTCGGGGTGCTGGCGAGCCTTGCCGGCGCGCTGCTTCGTGTCTGGAAAGGTCCCGGCCCCGCCGACTGCATGATGGGCGCCCAGCTTGTCGGGACGGGCGGCGTGGCGGTTCTGGTGCTTCTCGCGCCGGTTCACGGGCGCGGGGCGCTCGACGTCGCGCTCACGCTCGCTCTGCTCGCGGCCCTGGCTGCCGTCGGCTTCGTGAAGGCGACGAGCGCGGACGGCGCGGGCGACCCGGAGGAGGACGAGACACCGTCACCCGATCGCGGCCCCGCCGGGGAGACGTCGGATGGCTGACATTGCGACCATCGCCTTCACCGGACTGGGTCTGTGCTTTTTCATCGCCGGGACGATCGGGCTCCTTCGCTTCCCCGACGTGTTCACGCGCCTTCACGCGCTGACCAAGGCCGACAACCTCGGGCTCGGCTTCATCACCCTGGGCATGCTTTTCCAGGTCGAGGGGTGGCGGGAGATGGCGCTCCTCGTCCTGATCTGGGCGCTGACGCTGCTTGCCGCCGGAACGGTGTCGCAGCTCATCGCCCGTGCCGCGCTGAAGGATCGCAGCGGGTGATGACCTGGGCATTCGATGCCGCGCTTTGCGCGCTCATTCTTGGGGTCGCCTTCGCCACGGTCCTGGGGCGGGGCGTCTTCCGGTCGATCGTGTTCTTCATCGTCTACGGTCTCCTGATGGCCGTGGCCTGGGTCCGGCTCGATGCGGTCGACGTCGCCCTGGCCGAGGCGGCCATCGGTGCCGGGCTGACCGGAGTTCTCTTCCTCACGACATTCGGTCGGCTTGCCCGAAACGTGAGCGACGACGCGGCGCCGGGCCGTTTCCATCTCCCCGCCGCGCTGGCCTGCGGTGGGTTGACCGGCGCTCTCGCCTGGGCATGGTTCGCGATGCCGGCGCCCGTGCGACGGGAATGGGAGTTGCCTCCGGCCGGTGTCGAGAACCCGGTGACGGCCGTGCTTCTCAACTTCCGGGCCTGGGATACTCTGCTGGAAAGCATCGTTCTGCTTGCGGCGCTCATCGGCCTCTGGATGATGGCCCGCGATGGCGACTGGGGCAATCGCCTCGGTCTGCCGCAGCACGTGCGACCGGGGGGCGTCATGGCGGGATTCGGGCGGCTTCTTCCGCCGGTCGGCTTTCTCGTGGGGGTCTACCTCGTCTACGTCGGCGCCGACCAGCCGGGCGGCGCGTTCCAGGGCGGCACCGTCCTCGCGGCCGTGGGGCTCGTCGCGGCGATGGCCGGACTGGTGCGGCCGCCTCGCATCGCCGCGCACCGCTGGCGCGTGGCGCTCGTTGCCGGACCGTCGGTCTTCCTCGTCGCGGGACTGGCGGGGGCGGTTCTGGGCGCGGGGTTCCTGACCCTGCCCGAACCCGTGGCGGGCACCGCCATCTTCGTCATCGAGGTCGGTCTGGCGATCTCGATCGCGGTGACGCTGGTCTTCCTCGTTCTGGGGCCTCCGGAGGGGGAGCGCCGCGAATGAGCGCGCTCACCCTCTACGCTCTGACCGGATCGGCGGCGATCGGGATCGGGTTCTACGGCCTCATCGCGGCACGTCACCTCCTGCGGCGGATCGTGGCCTTCAACCTGATCGGTTCGGGGCTCTTTCTCTTTTTCGGAGCGACGGGCGCGCGCGGCGGGGCGGCCGATCCCGTGCCGCAGGCGCTCATCATTACCGGGATCGTCGTGGCCCTGTCGGCGAGCGCGCTGGCGGTCGGCCTTCTCGTGGCTCATGCACGGGTGGCCGGACGCGTCGTCCTGCCCGAGGAAGAGGACGGCGGGTGAGCTTTCTCGTCGCCCTGCTGGTTCTCCCGCTCGCAGGTGCGCTCGCCATCGTGGCGCTGCCCGGGCAGGCCGGCCGCGCTGCCGCGTTTTCCGCCATTGCAGCCACGGCGGCGGCAGCGGTGGCGCTGGCGGCCAGCGTGAGTTCGCAAGGCGTCCTGCGGCTCGAGGTCGGCGGATGGGCGCCGCCGCTCGGCATCGCTCTCGCGGCGGACGGGCTCGGGGTCACCCTGATCGTGATGACGGCCACCGTCATGGCGGGCGTGAGCCTTGTCGCGCGCGGGACCTTCGCCCCGGACCTGGCGGGCGACCGCGCGGCGTTCGGATTCTGGCCGCTCATGCTCCTTCTCTGGTCCGCGCTGAACGTGGTCTTCCTGTCGCGCGACCTCTTCAATCTCTACGTGGGAATCGAGCTCCTGAGCCTCGCGGCCATCGGTCTCGTCGCCATCGACGGCAAGGCCGCCGCTCTCGCCGCCGCGATCAGGTACATCGTCTTCGCGCTCGCCGGATCGCTTCTGTATCTCGCCGGTGTCGTGCTGATCTATGCAAGCCACGGCACGCTCGACATCGACCTTGTCGCGGTCCGGACACCGTCGGCCCCCGATGGCCTCGCGCTGGCCCTGATGACCGCCGGGCTCATGGCAAAGACCGCGCTTTTCCCGTTCCACGTCTGGCTTCCGCCCGCGCATGCCGGCGCGCCGGCTCCGGCATCCGCCCTCCTGTCTGGACTGGTGCCGAAGGCATCTTTCGTGATCCTCATGCGGCTCTGGTTCGATGCCATGCCCGACCGCGCCTCCGACGGGGCGCTTGTCCTCATCGCGCTTCTGGGGACCGCCGCCGTGATCTGGGGGAGCCTGGCGGCGCTGGCGCAGGAGCGGCTTAAGCTGATCGTCGCCTATTCGACCGTCGCGCAGATCGGCTACCTGTTCCTCGTCTTTCCGCTTGCCGGAGGAACGAGCGCGGGCCTCCCCTGGGCGGCGGGGGCGTGGACCGGCGCGGTCTTCCTCGCGTTGAGCCACGGCCTCGCCAAGGCCGGCATGTTCCTTGCGGTGGGGCATTGCATGGCGGCCGCGGGCGGCGACCGGCTCAGCGCGGTGCGCGGGCTGGCGAAGGTGATGCCGATGACCGCCTTCGCCTTCGCCCTGTCGGCGGTCACGCTCGTGGGACTTCCTCCCTCGGGCGGCTTTACCGGCAAGTACCTCGTGATGACGGCGGCCTTCGCTTCGGGACAATGGCTCTGGGCGCTCGTCATGGCTGTCGGCGGGCTGCTCGCCGCCGCCTACCTCTACCGGCCGCTGGCCATGCTGTTTGGGCGGGGCGCCGGGGCGTCGCCCGTGCCGCCCTCCCGCGCGCGGCAGGCGGTGCCGCTCCTTCTCGCGGGCGCGTCCGTCGCACTGGGCATCGCGTCAGCCGGAGCCTATGGAATTCTCGAGATCGGGAGGCCGCCCGCGGCCGAGGAGGGGCTGTGACCGCACTGCTTCCCGTCTTCGTCCTGCTGACCTCTTTCCTTCCGGCCGTCATCACCTTCTTCCTCGATCAGGAGAGCCACCGGCTCCGCAACGCGCTGAGCCTCGGTGGCGCGGTGTTCAAGGTGGCGCTGATCGTGGCGATGCTCTTCGCGGTGGAGCGGGGCGCCAGCTACGAAACCGAGATCCCTCTTGCGCCGGGTCTCGTCCTGCTGCTCCGCATCGACGCGCTGGCGCTGCTGTTCGTCTCGCTCTCGGCGGTGCTCTGGCTTCTCACCACGATCTACGCGATCGCCTATTTCGGGTCGAAGCCCGAGCTGTCGCGATTCTTCGGCTTCTTCAGCCTGTGCGTTGCGGCGACGACGGGCATCGCCCTGTCGGGGTCGCTGATTTCCTTCTTCATCTTCTTCGAGCTTCTCACGCTGAGCACCTGGCCGCTCGTCGCCCACAAGCAGGACGAGGCGTCGCTGAGGGCCGCGCGGCGCTACCTGCTCTACGCGCTGCCCTGCAGCGCGGCGCTGCTCTGGGCGATCGTCTGGCTGGAAAGCTCCACCGGACCGGTCCTGTTCACCGAACCTCCCGACCTCGACGGGCTGGATCCGGCGAGCCTGCGGGTGATCTTCGCCCTTTTCATCCTTGGCGTCGGCATGAAGGCGGCCATCGTCCCCCTCCATGGCTGGCTGCCGGCAGCGATGGCCGCACCGGCGCCGGTTTCGGCGCTCCTGCACGCGGTCGCCGTGGTCAAGGCAGGGGCTTTCGGGGTGATCCGCGTGATTTACGACGTCTTCGGAGTGGAGCGCGTGGCCGATCTCGGGGTGGGCATGCCGCTCGCGGCGCTGGCCTCGGCGACGATCATCTGGGGGTCGCTGAGGGCGCTCCAGCAGGACGGAATCAAGACGCGGCTCGCCTATTCCACGGTGAGCCAGGTGAGCTACATCGTCCTCGGCGCCGCGCTCGCGAGCCCGTTCGGCGTGATCGGCGGCCTCGCGCATCTCGTCCACCAGGGCCTGATGAAGATCACGCTCTTCTTCTGCGCGGGGATCTACGACGAACGCGCCGGTGTCCGCACCGTTGCAGGCCTGAACGGGCTCGGTCCCCGAATGCCCTGGACCTCCACCTGCTTCTCTCTCGGGGCTCTCGGCATGATCGGGCTTCCGCCACTCGCGGGGTTTGTCAGCAAGATCTATCTCGGGCTCGGGGCATTGCAGGGCGGTGCGCCGTGGGTGCTGCCGGTGCTCGGCGCGTCCACGCTCCTGAACGCAGCCTATTTCCTGCCGCTTCTCTACAGGCTCTGGTTTCGCGAGCCGGCCGCGGATGCGAAAGGGGACGAGAAGGTGCCGGCGCTCGTGGGTCCGGCAGTCATCGCGGCGCTTGCGGCGATCGGTGCCGGGGCGCTTGCGGCTTCACCGGTCAGCCCGCTTGGCTGGGCCACGCTGATCGCCGAGAGAGGGGAAATGCGATGACGCTCTGGACCGGGCCGCTTCTGCCTCTGGTGGCGCTCGTCTGGCCGCTGCTTCTTGCCGCGCTGACGGCCCTGCCGGTTCTGCGGGGCAGTGCGGCGCGCCTGCTGCCCCTGGCACCGCTTCCTGCGCTCTGGCTCGCCGTCACCGGAGTCGAGGACGTGACGACGGCGCCCGATCTCCTGCTCGGGGTGACGCTCGGGCTCGACGGCGCGCGGCGTCTGCTCCTCGGGATGACCGCGGCGCTTTGGCTCATCACGGGACTGGCCGCGCAGCCGATGGCGGGAAAGCCCCATATGGCGATCTTCTCGGGGTTCTGGTGCGTGACATTGTCCGGAAACCTCGGGGTGTTCCTCGCCCTCGACGTGGTCACCTTCTACGTGGCCTTTGCTGCGGTCTCGCTCGCGGCGTGGTTTCTCATCGTCCACGACCGGACCGGAACGGCCCTGCGGGCGGGACGCGTCTACATCGTGATCGCGATCGCCGGCGAGGTCTTCCTTCTCCTCGGTCTTCTGATCGGGGTCGCCGCGGCCGGTGGCGTGGACATCGCCGCCGTCCGCGAGGCTATCGGCTCGTCCGGCGCGGGTCCCGTCGCCGTCGCGCTTCTCGTCGCGGGCTTCGGGATCAAGGCGGGTCTCGTGCCGCTGCACGTCTGGCTTCCGCTCGCCCATCCCGCCGCGCCGGTGCCGGCCTCCGCTGCGCTGTCGGGCGCGATCGTGAAGGCGGGGCTGTTCGGACTGATCCTGTTCCTGCCGGAGGAAGCCTTCGGTGCGTTCCTGATGGCATTCGGGCTTCTGGGCGCCTTCGGCGCGGCACTCTGGGGCCTGACCCAGGCGAACCCGAAGGCCGTCCTCGCCTATTCCACGATAAGCCAGATGGGTCTCATGGTGATGTTCATAGGCGCGGGAGGCGCGGCGCGCGAGATGGCGCCGTTCTACGCGCTGCACCACGGGTTCGCCAAAGGCGCGCTGTTTCTCCTCGTCGGCGTCATGCTCGCGGCAGGGACCACGCGCCACCGCGTGCTCTGCCTCGGCGTTGCCGCGGCGGTCGCCGCGTCGGTCGCCGGATTTCCCATCACAGGAGGCGCGCTCGCCAAAGCTGCCGTGAAACCGGGGTTGACGGACGCGGTTGTGCTGGCGGTCAGCCTGAGCTCCGTCGTCACGAGCCTGATCCTCGTCTGGTTTCTCCGTCGCCTCTGGCTGCTCACGGCATCGGGCGCTCCATCGGCGGGATTTCCGCGTCGCCTCGCGCTACCGGCTCTTGCCGGGGCTCTCGCGGTTGCCAGCCCCTGGCTCCTCTGGACGGAGTGGACCGGCCGCCAGGCCGGCTATCCGCTCGCGGCGACGTCGATCGTCGATGCCACGTGGCCGGTGGCCGTCGCGCTGCCCTTCGCGCTCGCGTTGCTGCGCCGGAGCCCGTCCGCGATCCCGCCGGGCGACCTGCTGCTTCTCCTGCCGGCCTGGCACCCGGTTTCGGTCGCACTGCCCGATCGGGTGCCGCTCGGGAGAGGCGACCGCGTCCTCAGCGCCGTGCCGCGCGCGATCGCGGGAGCGGAACGCATCCTCATTCGGTGGCCGGTGAGCGGTGCGCTTCTTCCGATCCTCGTGGTGGTCTTCTTCTTCCTGCTGATGTGAGGCGCTGCACACGATAGTGACCGCGGGACTCTCACGACCATCGATCAGGTGCGGGGACAATGGCGTCGTGGAGCGGGTGAAGGGAATCGAACCCTCGTCGTCAGCTTGGGAAGCTGCTGCTCTACCATTGAGCTACACCCGCGGCCCTCCGATTCGAGGTAAGGGAGACCCGCGTTTGCGTCAAGCGCCGTCATGCCCGCCGCCGGCGCCTGCGGCCGCCGTCCTCGGAGCCGGCGCCGAAGGCGGTCTCGGGGATCGTGACGACGCTCCGGAGCTCGGGGAACGGCGCGGTCGCGTGCGGGATTGCATTGGCGGCCACGAAATGCTCCTGAAAGCGCGGCTCGATGGCGGTCTCGACCTTGTGGATGCGGCCAACGAGGTCTTCGACGCGGGCGCGGGCGCCGATGTCGCAGAGCGCGACCCGTGCGCCCGTGCCGGCGGCGTTTCCAGCGGAGGTCACCTTGTCGAGCGGCGCGTCGGGGATCATGCCGAGCACCATCGCGTGCCGGGGCGAGATATGCGCGCCGAAGGCGCCGGCGAGCACGACGCGGTCGACCTTGTCCACGCCCATCTCGTCCATGAGGAGGCGCGCGCCGGCGTAGAGCGCCGATTTGGCGAGCTGGATCGCTCGGATGTCGCCCTGCGTGACGGTGACGAGCGGTCCGTCGTCGGCGCGGCCGTCGTGGAGGACGTAGGAATGCGTCCGACCCTCGGGGATCATCCGCGGCGTGCCGGTCTGTCCGGCCGAGCCCATCAGACCCGCCTTGTCGAGAAGCCCCGCGAGGCGCAATTCGGCCACCGCCTCGATGATGCCCGACCCGCAGATGCCGGTGATGCCCGTCGCGGCGGTGGCCTCGGCGAAGGCGGGCTCGTCGGACCAGAGGTCGCAGCCGATGACCTTGAAGCGGGGCTCCTTCGTCTCCGGGTCGATCTCCACCCGCTCGATCGCGCCGGGCGCGGCGCGCTGGCCGGAGGAGATCTGCGCGCCCTCGAAGGCAGGGCCGGTGGGGGACGAGCAGGCCAGCACGCGGCTCTCGTCGCCCAGGAGGATCTCGGCGTTGGTGCCGACGTCGACGACGAGGACGAGATCCTTCGAGCGGTCGGGCTCCTCGGCGAGCGCCACGGCGGCGGCGTCGGCGCCCACGTGACCCGCGATGCAGGGCAGCACGTAGGTCCGGGCGGCGGGATTGATGGCGTCGAGGTCGATCTCCGCCGCCGCGAGGTCGAGCGGGCCGGAGGTGGCGAGCGCGAAGGGCGCCTGGCCCAGTTCCACCGGGTCGATGCCGAGCAGGAGGTGGTGCATCACCGGGTTGCAGACGAAGACCGTCTCGACGATCTGGCGCGGCTCGAGGCCGGCCTCTTCGGCCAGCGACGTGGCGAGCGCATCGAGCGCTGCGCGGACCGCCCGCGTCATGTCGGCCGCGCCGCCGGGGTTCATCATCGCGTAGGACACGCGGCTCATCAGATCCTCGCCGAAGCGGATCTGCGGGTTCATCGCGCCCGCCGAGGCGAGCACGGCGCCGTTCCTGAGATCGGTCAGGTGGGCGGCGATGGTCGTCGATCCCAGGTCGATCGCGAGGCCGTAGAGGCGCCCCTCCCAGAACCCTGGCCAGACGTCGATCAGCCGGTGGCGGGCGTCCCGGTGACCCTTGTGGAGGGCCACCGTCACCGTCCAGTTGCCCTTGCGGAGCGCGGGCTGGAGGGCCTGCAGGACAGGAAGCGGGGCATCGACGCCGTCGATCTGCCATTGTTCGGCAAGCGCCTTGGCGAGCCGCTCGAAGTCGCCGGACGGCTCGTGCATGTCGGGCTCCGTGACCTCGACGTAGAACAGCCGCGTCGCGGGGTCCATGACCATCGGGCGGGCGTCGGCCTCCTTGCGGACGACCTGCTTGTGAACCTGGCTCTCGGGCGGTACGTCGATGACCACGTCACTCCGGATCGTCGCCTGGCAGCCGAGTCTGCGGCCGTCCTTGAGGCCGCGTTTCCGGTCGTAGCGCTCCTCGACGGCGTTCCAGTCGCTGAGCGCGCCCTCGCGCACCGTCACGCCATGCTTGGAGAACTCGCCGTAGCCGGGCGTCACCTGACATTTCGAGCAGATGCCACGGCCGCCGCAGACCGAATCGAGATCGACGCCGAGTTGCCGCGCGGCGGTGAGCACGGGGGTTCCCGCGGGGAACCGTCCCCGCTTTCCCGACGGCGTGAAAATCACCAGAGGATCGGTGCTCATTTTCCTGCCCTTGTTGCCTTGGCGTCACTACATAACGCGGGATTTTGCCGGTGACATCCGCAAAGCGGCGGCGAACTGCCTCAAAACGTCACGACGCGACCAGACGGATGCCATGAAGGCCGTTTAGCCGTAACGGGTGGTGGCGAGTTTCACGGGGTGTGCCATGCAGATCGAAACCCTGCTTCTGTTGACTCCGGTCGCCTATCTGGCGCTGCAGTGGTCCGCGCTCCGGCGGATGCGGGACAAGTGGCGCCTGGCGGCGACGGTGCCGGTGATCGCGATGCTGGCGGCGCTGGCCGTCTTCGTGATCGGCATCCTGACGAACGCCTCGATGGCGGCGATGTGGCTCGTGCTGGGCCTGCCGGCGGCGACGGTCTATCTCCTCTGCCTGCTGCCGCTGCACTGGCTCGTGTCGCGGGACTGATCGGCAGGGGCCCAAGCGATCGTCTGGCCGCGGCCTGTGCGACCGCTCAGCCCGCGCGCCGGCGGCGTCCCTCCCGGCCGCCCCGGCCCGTGCGGCCGGCGGCCGCTTCGGCTGCGGCTTCGGGGAAGGTCTTGCCCGCCGCGACGGCGTCGAGGACGCGCGAGAACCGGATCCATTCGCCGCCGTTGGGGTCGTGGTTCATCAGGAAGTTGGCGGCCTTGATCGCCTCCATCTCGACCTGACGGACCGGGTTCATGATGGCCGACGTCATGCCGGCGCCGATCGCCATCGGCAGGAAAGCGGCGTTGATGCCGTGGCGGTTCGGCAGGCCGAAGGACACGTTCGACGCGCCGCAGGTGGTGTTGACGCCCAGTTCGTCGCGCAGGCGCCGGACGAGGGTGAAGACCTGCTGGCCCGCGCTCGCCATCGCGCCAACCGGCATCACGAGCGGGTCGACGACGATGTCGTGCGCCGGGATGCCGAAGTCGGCCGCGCGCTCGACGATCTTCTTCGCCACCGCGAAACGCACCTCCGGGTCTTCGGAGATGCCGGTGTCGTCGTTGGAGATCGCGACGACGGGCACGTTGTACTTCTTGACGAGCGGCAGGACGACGTCGAGCCGTTCCTCCTCGCCGGTGACGGAGTTCAGCAGCGGACGGCCCTCGGCGGCCTCGAGGCCGGCCTGAAGCGCCTCGGGGACAGAGGAATCGATGCACAGCGGCACGTCGACGAGCGCCTGGACGCGGGCGATGAGTTCGCGCATCAGCGGCGGCTCGACGAAGTTGTTGTCGGCGTAGCGCGGATCCTCGGCCATCTTGTTGGTGAAGACCGCGCCCGAGTTCACGTCGAGCACCATCGCGCCGCAGGCGACCTGTTCGAGCGCGTCCTTCTCGACCGTGGTGAAGTCACCGGCCTCGAGTTCCGCGGCGAGCTTCTTGCGGCCCGTGGGATTGATCCGCTCGCCGATGACGCAGAACGGTTCGTCGAAGCCGATGACGATGGTCTTGGATTTGGACTCGAGGACGGTGCGGGTCATTCGTGATCCTTCAGATGACGTTGCGCGCGACAGGCGCGACGCGCCCGTGTTCTGTGGCCCAGGCGGCGCCGGTCTTGATGCCGCCGAGGGGGAAGAGGTGGACCTGTTCGATGAGCCTCGCCGGGGTCGCGGCCCTGTGGGCGGCGAGGTCGGCGACGAAATCAGTGGGCTCGTAGGGCAGCACGAGCTTGGTGACGTCCATGGCGCGCTTCTGGAGCACGCGCAGCGACGGCCCGACGCCGCAGGCGACCGCGAACTTGATGAGCGTCTGGAGCTTGGCCGGGCCCGCCACGCCGATGTGGATCGGCAGCGAGATGCCCTCGGACCTCAGACGCTCGGCCCAGGCGATCACCGGCTCGGCCTCGAAGGCGAACTGGGTCGCCATGGCCATCGTCGCGTCGGTCCGCTCGGCGAAGGCCTGCTTCCAGCGCAGCGCCTCCATCACGTTGCGGTCGGATCCGTCGGGATCGATGTCGCGGTTGCCTTCGGGATGACCCGCGACATGGAGGCGGTCGAAGCCGTCGAACAGGCCTGTCTCGATGAGCTGCATCGAGCAGTGGAAGTCGCCGTGGGGCTCGGGGACGCCGCCGCCCAGAAGCAGGGCCTGATCGACGCCGGCCTCGCCCCGGTAGCGGGCGATCCAGTCGGCGAGCGCCGCCCGGTCGGGAATGATCCGCGCGGGGAAATGCGGCATCACGGGGAAGCCCTCGCCCGCGATCCTCGACGCCGTCGCGACCATGTCTTCGATCGGCGTGCCGTCGATATGGGCGATGTAGACGCGGGTTCCGGCCGGCAGGATCTCGCGGAAGTCATCGATCTTCTCGGCGGTGCGCGGCATCACCTCGATCGAGAAGCCGTCGAGGAGTCCGGAGATGTCCGGCGCGCCGGGGTGTGCGGTCTCTTTCCGCCTGAAGTTCAACAGCGCCATCGCGGCCTCCCAAAAGGTCCTGGGCGTCACGCCCAGCCGTCGTTGTCGATGAGCGCCCTGAGGCGCCCGGCGTCGTATTCGGCATCGATCCGCGCGGCTTCCGCGCGGGCGATCTCGTCCGGCTCTCCCGCCACCTCGTAGGGCGCGGCCTTCCGCCATTCGGCGAGATAGGCATCGGTCTCCGCCGCGCCCACCTTCATCGCGGCCCGGTCGATGGCCTGCTCGAACCTTTCGGGCAGGGGCATCTTCGAGCCCCGCCGGCCCTTGCCGACGATGACCTGGGCGGGGATGTCCCGCCAGTAGACGATGGTGACGTCGGGCATGATCCGATTCTCCGCCGAATTGATCCGCTTCTACGCGTCGGCCGGACACCGCCCGGGTGCGTTTTCGACATTCGGGCCGCGCGGAGCGACGTGCCGTCACGATCTAGCCCGCCGCGTGGCCCCGTGACCACCGTGCGGCATCGGAATAATCCTCAAGATCATCTTGAAGCCATGGGGGATCGGCACTTGCGCCAACGGGGGGTTGGTCATACGTTTGTCACAACATGATACCGGAGGGCGACATGCCGCCCAAGCGTCCCGACGGCGTGGGCGCGTTCCCGATCCCGGTCGACACCCCCGCGCCGCCGCAGCCGGATCCCGCCGATCTTTACGCGGCACTGGATCTCGGCACCAACAGTTGCCGGATGCTGATTGCCCAGCCGAAGGGCAACCAGTTCCACGTGGTCGACAGCTTCTCGAAGTCCGTCCAGCTTGGGCTTGGCCTCGAGACGTCGGGACGGCTGTCGCGCGCCGCGATGGCGCGAACGGCGCAGGCGTTGCGCATCTGCGAGCGCAAGATCCGCAAGCACAATGTAAAACGGATGCGGCTTATCGCGACCGAGGCCTGCCGGCGGGCGTCGAACGCGCGCGACTTCATCTCGCTCGTCAAGCAGGAGACGGGTCTCGCGCTCGAGATCATCGCGCCCGAAGAGGAGGCGCGGCTCGCCGTCATCTCCTGCGCGCCGCTCGTCTCGACCCGGACCGAGCAGCTGCTCGTCGTCGACATCGGCGGCGGCTCGACCGAGCTTGTCTGGATCGACCTCACGCGCGTGCCGTGGATCGAGCGACCGAAGGCGATCATGCGGCTCCGGACCGGGTTCACGCCGGACGCGAGCCCGTTCCCCGCGGCGCGCGTCGTCGACTGGATTTCGGTGCCCCTCGGCGTGGCGACGCTGCGCGAGCAGTTCCGCGACGTGACCGACGACGCGGCGCAGTTCGCGCTGATGAGCTGGTTCTTCGAGGAGAATCTGGCCACCTTCGCGCCCTACGCCTCGGAGCAGGAGCGCGAAGGTTTCCAGATCATCGGGACGAGCGGGACGGTGACGACCGTCGCCGCCAGCCACCTCGGGCTGAAGCGCTACGATCGCGGCAAGGTCGACGGCCTGCGGATGACCTCCGATCAGATAGACCGGGTGATCCGGGACTACCTGACGCTCGGCCCCGAGGGGCGGCGCACCGATCCGCGGATCGGCCGGGACCGGCACACGCTGATCATGTCGGGCGCGGCGATCCTGCAGGCGCTCTTGCGGCTCTGGCCCACCGACCGGCTGTCCGTCGCCGACCGCGGGTTGCGCGAGGGGCTGCTTTACTCGCAGATGTCGGCTGACGGCGTCCTCGAGGACGGGCCGTACTGAGCGGGTATCATGACAAAGAAGACGAGCGGACGCGGCCAGCGAGAACTCAAGGTCAAGGTGAAGACGGCGCGCGGGCGCAAGCTGTCCTCGACGCGCTGGCTCGAGCGGCAGCTCAACGACCCTTATGTTCGAAAGGCGAAGGCCGAGGGGTTTCGAGGACGCGCGGCGTTCAAGATCGTCGAGCTTGACGACAAATACGGATTTCTGGTGCCGGGCGCCCGGGTCGTCGATCTCGGTTGCGCGCCGGGCGGATGGTGCCAGGTCGCCGTCGATCGCGTGAATGCGCTTGGAGAAAAAGAGGGGAAACGCGTGGGCCGTGTGCTCGGCGTCGACATTCAGGAAGTCGAACCGATCGCGGGCGCGGAAATTCACCAGCTGGATTTCCTTTCGGACGGCGCGGACGAAACGGTCAGGGAATGGCTCGGCGGCAAGGCGGACGTGGTGATGTCCGATATGGCGGCCGCGTCGTCCGGTCACAAGCAGACCGATCATTTGCGCATTATCGCGCTGTGCGAGGCCGCCGCCGAATTCGCGTTCGACGTTCTCGAGGAAGGCGGAACGTTCGTCGCGAAAGTGCTGGCCGGCGGCGCCGAAGGCTCGCTTCAGGCGACATTGAAACAGAAGTTCGAGACTGTCGCGAATGTGAAGCCGCCGGCGAGCCGTTCGGACAGTTCCGAGAAATACGTCGTCGCCCGCGGCTTTCGCGGATGAGCCTTCAGATCTTCAGGTCGTCCCGCGAATTGCCCGCAGCGATGGCCTGCTTGTACCACGCCGGCTGACGTCCGCGGCCGGACCAGGTCTCGTCGGGGTTGTTGGGATTGCGGAATTGCGGAGCCGCTTTCGAGGTGCGCTTCGACGACTTGCCGCCGCCAACGACCTCGTCAAGCGAAACGCCATAATCCTTCGCGACCTTCTCAAGCGCCTTTCGCGCTTCTTTCCGCTGGCGGGCTTCGAATGATTTAATGGCCTTTTCGACGTCTCCACGGAGCTTCTTCAGATCGTCGAGCGACATCTTTTCGAGATTAATACCTGTAGCCATTTTGGATTCCTGCTATGAATTCACCGTTCCAGCGTAATGCATCCGTCGCGTTTGCTTGTCAATTGGGATTTCAGGCGCTGTCAATTCGTTGATCGAGCCGGTCGAGCGCCAAGACGGAGTTTTCACATGGACGCTGGGCGATGCTTTTTTCGAGCAAGCGAAGCGCAATCTCGCCATGCCCGTTCGGCCGTGTCCATCGAAACGCACCTGCGGAGAGACAATCGGCGCGCATTCCGACTGAAATTGTTCCGGCGCCCCGTTGGTTCCAGCCGGGATCGACGGATTTCCGGAGCCCCGCATGCGCCAACGACGTCAAGGATGACCCCGCGGCGGCCCGGTTCCGGTGTTCGCTGAGGCGCTCGTGACCGCACGGCGGCTGTTGCCGGGCGGGGTGTTCTGTGGCAAATGTTCCTCAAGTTCTGAACAATTGAGTTTAGCCGAATGACCGACTACCCAGCGCGCCGGACGACAATGGTCGATACGCAGGTCCGTCCGTCGGACGTCACCAAATATCCCATCATCGACGCGATGCTGACCGTGCCTCGGGAACTCTTCGTTCCGGTCGGGCGGCGCGAGGCGGCCTACATCGGGGAGAATCTCCCGATTGGTCCCGACAGGGTGATCCTCGAGCCCCGCACGCTGGCCAAGATGCTCGATGCGCTCGACATCCAGGACAAGGAACTCGTTCTCGATATCGCGACGGGGCTCGGGTATTCCGCGGCGGTGATGGCGCGCCTCGCCGAGGCGGTGATCGCGCTTGAGGAGGACGAGGCGATGGCGTCGGAGGCCGAGGCGGCGCTCTCGGAGGTCGGCGCCGACAACGTCGCGGTGGTGACCGGGCCGCTCGCCGAGGGCGCCGCCCAGCACGGCCCCTACGATGTCATCGCGATCGAGGGTGCGGTGGAGCGTGTTCCGCAGCCGGTGCTCGATCAGCTCAAGGACGGCGGCCGCATCGCATGCCTGTTCACCGAGGGCACGCTCGGGGTGTGCCGGATCGGATATTTCGTCGACGGCGCGGTAAGCTGGCGGGACGCGTTCCACGCGTCGGCGCCGGTGCTTCCCGGCTTCGACCGTGCCGCGGAGTTCGTGTTTTGATGGCGAGGCGGAGGATCGTCGGCGGTCTCCGCCGCCATGCGGCGCGGGCCGCTCTCGCGATCGCCGTGGCGGCGGCGCCTGTCGCCGCTGGGGCGCAGACACTGACCGACGCCCTGATTTCCGCCTACGAGACGAGCGGTCTTCTGGAACAGAACCGCGCGCTTCTCCGGGCCGCGGACGAGGACGTGGCGGGCGCCGTGGCGGCGCTGAGGCCGGTGCTCAACTATATCGCGCAGGCGAACTGGACCGATCCCGTCCTGCCGGGCGAGGACAACACGTCGGGGTCGCTCGCGCTTTCGGCCGAAATGCTTTTGTGGGACTTCGGACGCTCGCGGCTCGCCGTGGAGGCGGCGAAGGAGACCGTGCTCGCCACGCGGGCGGGGCTGATCGACGTGGAGCAGAGCGTGCTTCTCCGCGCGGTCGCGGCCTACATGGACGTCCGGCGGCAGGTCGCGCTGATCAATCTGCGCCAGAACAACGTGCAACTCATCCAGGAGCAGCTGCGCGCCGCGCAGGACCGGTTCGATGTCGGCGAGGTGACCCGGACGGACGTGTCGATCGCCGAGGCGCGGCTCGCGGCCGCGCGCTCGGGACTGGTCGCCGCGCAGGGTGCGCTGGCGCAGGCGCGACAGGAATACATCGTGGCGATCGGAGAGGAGGCGGGCGCCCTCGCCGTGCCGCCGCCCCTGCCGGATACGGCCTCGTCCCTGGACGCGGCGACGGCGATCGCGCTTCAGCGGCAGCCGGCGATTCTGCGCGCGCAGCATGAGGTGGCGTCGGCCGATATCCTGGTGTCGATCGCCGAGGCCGGGCGCCTGCCGCGGCTCACCGGGTCGGCGCAGATCAGCGTCGACGACGATGGCGACGACCGGCAGAGCCTCGGGCTTTCCCTGCGCGGGCCGATCTACCAGGGCGGAGCGATCTCGTCCGACCTCCGCCAGGCGCGGGCGCGGCGCGACGCGTCCCGGGCCGTGCTCCTGATCACGAGCGAGAACGTGGTGCAGAACGTCGCGAATTCCTGGGCCGATCTTTCGGTCGCCAACGCCGTTCTCACCGCGACCGACGAGCAGGTGCGGGCGGCGCGCCTGGCGCTGCGCGGCGCGCAGGAGGAGCTCGAGGTCGGCGCGCGCACGACGCTCGACGTCCTCGATCTCGAGCAGGATCTTCTGCAGGCCGAAACCGACAGGATCGACGCGCAGATCAACCGCTACGTCGCGACCTATCAGCTTCTGTCGCAGATGGGGCTTCTCTCGGTTGAGCATCTTGGCCTCGGCATACCCACCTACGATCCGGCCGCCTACTACAACGCGGTGCGCAACGCGCCTCTCGGGAACGTCAGCCCGCAGGGCGAGCGACTGGACCGTCTTCTGGAGGCGATCGGGCGCTAGGGGCCAGCTGAATGTTGTATGTCGGCCCCGATTCTGGATAAGGTCTTGTGCGGGGCGAGGCACGGAGTGGCAAGCATGAGCAACAGCGCGATTCGCGGTGAAGACGAGGCAGTTCTCGAATCCATCAGGCGACTCGTTTCCGCAACGCCGCATCACGAGGTGCGGGAGGAGCGAGAGGAGCGGCCGCCGAGGGGCAAGCTTCTTCTGACGCCGTCGCTCCGCATCGAAGAGCCCCGGGAGCCCGCCCCCGCCGCGGTTGAACCCGGGTCCGCCGGCGCGGAGGCCGCATGGTCGCTCGAGGACCGGATCGCCGAACTCGAAGCTGCCGTCGGCGCCCGCCCGGACGAATGGGAGCCGGACGGCAGCGAGGATGCCGCTCAGGAGACGCCCGACCGCTTCGTGTTCCAGCATCGCCCGCTGCTCCTGGGCGGTCGGGACGCGGTCGCCGAACCGGTGGCGCTGCGCGCCCTGCCGGACGAGGAACCCGCCGAGGAGGAGGCCGAGGGCGTCGACCTCGCCGAGGACGTGGCGCTTCCCGACGAGGACCTGCTGCGCGACATGGTGGCCGAGATCGTCCGCCAGGAGCTTCAGGGCGAGCTTGGCCAGAAGGTGACCCGCAACATCCGCAAGCTCGTGCGACGGGAGATCCGGCGCGCGCTGGCGTCCCGCGACTTCGACTGACCGAAGGCATGCCTCTGCGATGACGGCGATCCTCGGCCTTCTGTTCGACAAGGACGGAACGCTTTTCGATTTCCAGGCGACCTGGGCCGAGGTGACGGGGCGGCTTCTGGAGACGCTGGCCGGAGGCGACGCCGTGCTCGAGGCGCGGCTCGCCGAGGCCGCCGGCTACGACCTCGGCGCCCGTGCGCTCAGACCGGGCAGCGTCGTCGTCGCCCACACCCTCGCCGAGACCGCCGACACGATCCTGGCCGTGATGCCTCGGGGGACCGACCGGGAGCGGGTCATCGAGACGATGCTGCGCTTCGCGGAATCGGCGCCGCAAGTCGAGGCGATCCCGCTCAGGCCCTACTTCGACGCACTCGCCGCGCGCGGCCTGAAACTCGGGATCGCGACGAACGACGGCGCCGCCCCCGCGCGGGCGCATCTCGACAGGGCCGGCATCGGCGACGCGTTCGACTTCGTGGCTGGCTACGACAGCGGGTACGGCGCCAAGCCGGCGCCGGGCCAGCTTCTGGGCTTCTGCGAGGCGGTGGGGCTCGTTCCGGGTGACGTCGTGATGGTGGGCGACAGCGGACACGATCTCATCTCGGCCCGCGCCGCGGGAATGCGTGCCGTCGCCGTTCTGACCGGCCTTGCGAGCGCGGAGGAGCTTGCGCCGGGGGCCGAGGCCGTCCTTCCGCATATCGGGCACCTCCCGGACTGGCTGGACGCGCACTGAGCGCGAACGGGTCCGAAAACCGACACGGACCGTCGCATTCCGGGCCGCGAGCGCCGCTTTCGCTGGTCATGCTGGGCGCGAACCGACAGGAGACGCAGGACATGGCACAGGTCGCGGAGCGGCGGAAGCGGCAGGGCGGGCGCGCGGCGCACGCGCGGCGCGCGGGCACGCAGGTCATCGAGCAGAGCGCCTGGCGCATTCCCGTGAACCCCGACAGGCCGACCGAGCCGCTCGGGGAGGAGGGGATCGCCGCGATCCACGACGGCGCGATGCGCATTCTCGAGGACATCGGGATCGAGTTCCTGAACGACGAGGCGCTGGGTCTCCTGCGCGAGGCGGGCTGCACGGTGAACGGCACCAACGTGAAGATGGGCCGCGACTGGGTGATGGAGATGGTCGGCCGGGCGCCGGCGGAGTTCACGGTCACACCGCGCAATCCCGACAAGACGCTCCCCGTCGGCGGCAGGCACATCCTGTTCGGGAACGTCTCCTCGCCGCCGAACTACTGGGATCTTGAGACCGGGAAGGTGGTCGGCACGCGGGAGCACTGCCGCAACCTCCTGAAACTCACCCAGTTCTTCAACTGCATCCATTTCGCGGGCGGCTATCCGGTGGAGCCGGTCGACCTGCACCCGGCGGTGCGCCACCTCGACGTGGTCTTCGACAAGCTGACGCTCACCGACAAGGTGATGCACGCCTATTCGCTCGGAGCCGAGCGGGTCGAGGACGTGATGGAGATGGTGCGGATCGCGGGGGGGCTTTCGGAAGAGGCGTTCGCGTCGCGGCCGCACATGTACACCAACATCAACTCGACCTCGCCGCTGAAGCACGACCAGCCGATGATCGACGGCTGCCTGCGGCTGATCCGGAAGGGACAGGCGGTGATCGTCACGCCCTTCACGCTGGCGGGCGCCATGGCGCCGGTGACGATGGCGGGCGCGGTGGCGCAGTCGATCGCCGAGGCGCTCTGCGCGATCGCGCTCTTTCAGCACGTCGCGCCGGGATGCGCCTGCGCGATCGGCACCTTCACCTCGAACGTCGACATGAAGTCGGGGGCGCCGGCCTTCGGCACGCCGGAGTACATGCGGGCGACGCAGATGACCGGCCAGATGGCGCGGCACTACGGGCTGCCGCTCCGGTCGTCGGGGGTCTGCGCGGCGAACGTGCCCGACGGGCAGGCGATGTGGGAGACCTCGAACAGTCTCTGGGCCGCGGTGCAGTCGGGCAGCAACATCGTCTATCACGCGGCGGGCTGGCTCGAGGGCGGGTTGATCGCGAGCCCGGAGAAGTTCGTGATGGATTGCGAGCTCATCCAGCAGATCCAGCGGTATTTCGAGCCCGCGCTGTCGGCGACGACGCCGGGCGACATCGCGGTCGAGGCGGTGGGGCAGGCGGGCGAGACCGGACACTTCTTCGGTCTCCAGCATACGCAGGACCGCTACACGACAGCGTTCTATCAGCCCTTTCTCAGCGACTGGCGCAACTACGAGGGCTGGTACCTCGCCGGTGGGGCATGGACCCACGAGCGGGCCCACCGCATCTTCAAGGAGATCGTGGGCAGCTTCGAGGCGCCGGCGATGGACGACGCCATCCGCGAGGAACTCCAGGCATTCGTCGACCGCCGGAAGGCCGAGGGCGGCGCGCCGACCGACTTCTGAGCGGTTGTTCTCGGTGATCTTCGGTCGTCTCCGACGCGTTGGTCGGTTGTTAAGGGCTGTCCCGCTACAAGCGCGCCAAGAGCGGACGGGTTTGGGCGATGCATGGCCTCGTGAACAGGTCGATCGAGTGCTTCTTGAGGGATACCTACGGCGCCTCGGCGTGGTCGGAGA
>Ga0102943_1000170_pt1 | contig 45385 bp, 31 predicted proteins | sample SalPonC_black_MG_FD_78174 | JGI IMG/M metagenome (GOLD analysis project Ga0102943, IMG submission 78174) | Salt pond soil microbial communities from South San Francisco under conditions of wetland restoration - Salt Pond MetaG... | ecosystem: Environmental > Aquatic > Marine > Intertidal zone >...
ACCAAGAATCTACCGCAGTTATCACTTAGCGAAGCCTTAAATCAGAGGAACCGTATGCGGGAAAGCCGCTCGTACGGGTCTGTGGGGGAGCGGGGAGGTAACGAACCGCTCTACCCGGAAGGCCTGGTCGACCCGATCACGATCCATCATGAACGATGTTCCAAAATTTTTGTACCTTGACGAAGGTATGAATCGCCCATCATTCTAGTCCCAAAAACGAGATAATCCCTGAACGATATTTTCTTGTTAAGACTAGCAATGCATGTATGGCATCCGAAAAGTACATCAAGAACTATATCGACGGAACCCTCGTCCCCGCTGCCTCTCAGGATTATCTCGATACTTGCAATCCTGCGACCGGCAGGCCTTATGCCCATTTTCCCGATTCCAGTGAAAAAGATGTGGAGCGGGCGGTAGAGGCTGCCAGGCGAGCTTTCCCTTCCTGGTCAACCCTGGAACCCAAATGGCGTTTCCGGCTACTGATGCGTATCGCGGATATCATCGAGCAGGAGATGGAAGAATTCGCTACCGCCGAGGCCATCGATACGGGCAAACCGGTGGCTATGGCGAAGAGCGTCGATATTCCCCGCGCCCAGGCCAATTTTCGCTTCTATGCTTCTGCTATCCTCCACGAGCAGAGCCGGGCTTACCACAAGCCCGGTGAGTCCGTTCATTACGAAATGCGCCAGCCGGTTGGGGTAGTCGGTTGCCTCTCTCCCTGGAACCTGCCGCTGTATCTGTTGACCTCCAAAATAGCACCGGCGTTAGCCGCCGGCAACTGCGTGGTAGCCAAGACCTCGGAACTGGCGCCTATGACGGCCTTTTTGTTTTCGCGCGCCTGCGCGAGAGCAGGCCTCCCGGCAGGGGTGCTCAATGTGGTTCACGGCACCTTCGACAAGGTGGGGGAGGCCATCATTCAGCATCCCGCTATCCGGGCGCTGGCCTTTACCGGCGATCACAAGCACGGCAAGGCTATCTACCAGCAGGCTGCCGGGCAGTTCAAAAAGATATCGATGCAGCTGGGTGGGAAAAATCCGAACATTATTTTCAGCGATTGCGACTTCGATCAGATGATGGTCGGCACGCTGCGCTCTTCTTTTTCCAACAACGGCCAGATCGGCTTCGCCGCCTCCCGCATATACGTACAGCGCCCTGTTTATGAACGCTTCAGGGAGCAGTTTTCCAAACGCACTCAGTTCCTGAAGGTCGGCGATCCCTTTTCCGCGGTCACCGACCTGGGCGCGCTGATCTCACGGGAACATATGGAGCAGGTACTAAGCTACCTGGCCCTGGCGGAAGTGGAAGGCGGCAAAATTCTCTGCGGCGGTAAACCGCCCGAAATCAACGGCGACCTGGAGAACGGCTACTTCCTGCGTCCCGCCATCATCGAAGGCCTGCCCCTCGATGCGCGGACCAACCAGGAAGAAATCTTCGGCCCCGTAGTCACCATCGCTCCCTTCGATACCGAAGAGGAAGCCATTGCACTGGCTAACGGCACGGACTTCGGCCTCTCCGCCTCCATCTGGACCAAAGACATCGCCAGAGCCAACCGCGTAGCCGAAAAAATCCGCTCCGGCCTCATCTGGGTCAACAGCTGGATGGTGCAAGATCTGCGCCCCGCCGTGGAACCCCTGAAAAAGTCGGGCGTCCACTTGAACGGCGGCCTGGAAGACCTCCACTTCTTCTACGATACAAAGACAGTGTGTGTGAAGTATTAATCTTCCTTAATTACCTCATCCTCCTGATTCTCCATCACGCCTTTTTTTACCAGCACGTTGACGTGCATATCGGCGTAAAGCTTGCGGTTTTTGGCGATATCCATCGCGGTAAAGAGGGCCTTGCGGAAGGAGGAGGGGTCGGCCTCGTCGCTGCCGGCGATGTCGTAGGCGGTGCCGTGATCGGGCGAGGTGCGCACACCGGCGAGGCCGGCCGTAAAGTTGACGCCTTCGCCGAAGGAGAGTGCTTTGAAAGGAATAAGCCCCTGATCATGGTACATAGCCAGGATGCCGTCGAACTTGCGATGCTGCGCCGAGCCGAAAAAGCCGTCGGCGGGATAGGGCCCGAGAACGAGCAATCCTTTTTTCTTCAGTTCGATGATGGCCGGGCGAATGATGCGCTCCTCTTCATCGCCGATGACGCCGTTGTCACCCGCGTGGGGGTTGAGGGCGAGCACGGCGATCGTCGGCCGATCGATGCCGAAATCGATCCGCAGCGAATCGTGCATGATCTGCAGCTTGCGGTGGATGAGTTCCTTAGTGACTTTCTCCGCTACATCTTTGACCGGCACGTGGTTGGTCACCAGCCCGATGCGCAGATCGTCGTTGATCATAAACATTAGACTTTCCTCAGCGCCCAGCTCCTTGGTCAGGTACTCGGTATGACCGGGGAAGGGGAAGTCCGCCATTTTCATGGCCTGCTTATTGATCGGAGCTGTGACCAGCGCGTCAATCAGCCCGCTTTTGAGATCGATAGTGGCGTATTCCAGGGACTTGAAAGCATACTTCCCGCCGAGGCCGGTTGGCTTACCCAGGGTAATGTTGACATTTTCCTGCCAGCAATTGACGACATTGATCTTGTGCTCGTTGATCTGGTCGGCGCCCCGGGTATTGTGAAAATCAAACTCGCCTTCGACGATGTTTTTGTGATAGGAAACGATTTTGGAAGAGCCGTATACGATTGGCGTACAAATATCGAAGATTTTCTCGTGGGCCAGCGTCTTGAGAATAACCTCCAGACCGATGCCGTTGATATCTCCGATGCTAATCCCTATTTTCAGTTTATCCATGATGATGGTCTATTTTCATTTATAAATTACTATCTCAACAAAATTGCAAGAACTGTCTATTTGTCCTCCTCCAAAGATCGACGTAAATTTCCCTTTATTAGGGACTTCAATTTTTATTCGACCTGAAGAATCCGGACCTTTAGCCCTAAAAGTACTATAAGGAACGTAATTCGTCTATTATTTCCAAATGCTAATTACTCAAGTGAAAGCCAAGAAGTCATACGGACAACATTTTCTAAACAGCCGGAGCATTGCGCAGCGTATCGCCGAGAGCCTGAAACATACCGACGCGTATGAGCGCGTCCTCGAAGTAGGGCCGGGCAAGGGCATGCTGACGCAGTTTCTCCTGCAGCGCGATTTCGAACTCTTCGCCGTCGAAGCCGACCCGGATATGGTGGAGTACCTGAAGGAAAATTTCCCCCAACTGGAGGATCACCTTATCCAGGACGACTTTCTGCGGATGCACCTGGAAAAACAACTGGGGGAGGCGCCCTTCGCCCTGATCGGTAACTTCCCCTACAACATTTCCTCCCAGATCCTCTTCCGGATGCTGTACTACCGTCATCAAATCCCGGAGATGGTAGGCATGTTCCAAAAGGAAGTCGCCGAGCGCGTCGTCGCCGGTCCGGGCGGCAAAACCTACGGGGTGATCAGTGTGCTGGTGCAGGCCTATTACGAAGGCGAATACCTCTTCGGGGTGGATAAGAAAAAGTTCAGCCCCCCACCCAAGGTGCAGTCGGCCGTCATCCGCCTGACCCGCCGGAAGCAATCACTGATCGATTGTGACGAGCAACTTTTCCGCAATGTGGTCAAAACGGCTTTCGGCCAGCGCCGCAAAATGCTGCGCAACACCATGAAGCAACTCGTACCTGATGCGCCTATGCTCGAAGAGGACTTCTTCAAAAAACGGCCGGAGAAGTTGTCGGTCGAGGATTTTGTAGCCCTGACACGGCGGATAGAAGCGTGGAGAAGTTCTGATTGACGGGGTACTCTGATTTTTATATTAGCCTGATTTACGAATGAGACCGGCTGAAAAGTTTAGTCGCCGCTCCTTCCTACGGACCGTATGGTCGGAGCGTCTGGTTCAGGAGTTTAGAAGATCTGAAACCGGGAATCTCGTTTTCAGATCTTCTCAACTTCTCAACTTCTCAACTTCCTATATAGGTACGCTTTGCCGGCAAATTCAAGCCAGGGTCACCCTGTCCCTTGTAACTATGGTGAACTTTTCTCTACCAAAAGGCATAATCCTTTTAAGAAAACTTACATTCAACGATCAAAACCAGCGATATGTCATTAGAAGAACGCGTCATGAAGGAGCTCAAAGAAGCCATGAAAGCCAAAGACCAGGCCCGTATGCGCGCCCTGCGCGCCATCAAGTCAGAAATCCAGCTGGCCAAGACCGAAGGTAGCGACAAGGAAGTCTCCGAAACCAAAGAAATGCAGATCATCCAGCGCCTGATTAAACAACGCAAGGACTCCCTGGAGATCTACGAGCGCGAAAACCGCGAGGACCTGGCCAAGAAAGAACGCGAAGAAATCGCCGTCATCGAAAAATTCCTGCCCGAACAACTCAGCGAAGAGGAGCTGAAAAGCGAAATCAAAAAGATCATCGACGAAACCGGCGCCGAATCCATGAAGGACATGGGCAAGGTGATGGGCATCGCCACCAAGCGCCTGGCCGGAAAGGCGGATAATAAGGCCATCTCACAGGTGGTGCGGGAACAGCTCGGGTAAGTGATGAGCAATCAATAACTGCCGGTTTTCCAGGAGCGCTTTTTCTTTATCCGGCCCCGACACTACGTGTACGGGGCGGGCTGTGTACGGGGTATACTGTTAAGGAACCGACTTCTAAAGTATGCCCTGCCGGGTTGCGCTTTCCCAGCGCGACCCGGCGGGAAGGTGATTGAAAAAAGAATTCATCCTTTCCCAGGATGAAGCCACAGCAGGCGAAAGTCAAGAATCCTTTGAGGGCTTGATATGGTTATAGATTATTGACTTTCCTATCTCCCCTGGGGTCCATACAAAATGCCCAAGTGATCCCCCTTAATTTTCCGCCATCCCCCTCCCTTTTTGTACCTTTGAATCCATTTTCAAATAAAACCACCCTATCGTATGGATACCTTCTTCCTCAAGGAACTCGGTCTGAAAGAATACAATCCCGGCACCAGCACCGGGTTGGAGTCCAGCTCCTCCGGCGAATATATCGAATCGCGATCGCCGGTCGACGACGCACTCATCGGCAGCGTTAGCCAGACGACGCGCCCCGAGTACGAAAACCTCATTGATAAAGCACAAAAGGCCTTCCTCACCTGGCGCGAAGTGCCGGCTCCGAAGCGCGGCGAGATCGTGCGTCAGTACGGGCAGCAGTTGCGTGAGCACAAGGACGCGCTGGGCCGCCTGGTCAGCTACGAGATGGGTAAGAGCTTGCAGGAAGGCTGGGGCGAGGTGCAGGAGATGATCGACATCTGCGACTTCGCCGTCGGGCTCTCCAGGCAGCTCTACGGGCTGACCATCAAATCGGAACGGCCCGACCACCGCATGTTCGAGCAGTGGCATTCGATGGGGCCGGTCGGCGTCATTTCCGCCTTCAATTTCCCGGTAGCGGTATGGTCCTGGAATACGATGGTGGCGCTGGTCTGTGGAGATGTGGTCGTTTGGAAGCCTTCCGAAAAAGTCCCGCTTTGCGGGGTGGCTTGTCAAAATATTTTCCAGCAGGTCCTCCAGGAAAACGAAGTACCGGAAGGCGTGGTCAACCTGATCAACGGCGACTACAAAGTAGGGGAATATATGACCAAAGATGAGCGCGTGCCGCTCATCTCGGCTACCGGCAGTATCCGCATGGGCAAGATCGTCGGCGCCGAGGTCGCCAAACGCCTGGGGCGCACTATTCTCGAACTCGGCGGTAACAACGCCATCATCGTCACGCCGGATGCGGATATGAAAGTGGTACTCACCGGCACCGTCTTCGGCGCCGTGGGCACCGCCGGCCAGCGTTGCACCAGCACCCGCCGCCTGATCGTGCACGGCAGCATCTACGACGAGATCAGGGATAAGCTGAAAAACGCCTACCAACAGGTACGCATCGGCAACCCGCTCGACGAAACCAACCACATGGGCCCCCTCATCGATACCGACGCGGTGAATATGTACGCCGAAGCACTGAAAACCATCAAAGACCAGGGCGGCAGCTTCCTCGTCGAGGGAGGTGTGCTGGAAGGCGAGGGCTACGAAAGCGGCTGCTACGTCAAGCCCTGCATTGCAGAAGTAAGGCCCGATATGAATATCGTCAAAACGGAAACTTTTGCCCCCATCCTCTACCTCATGAAGTACGAGGATCTGGACGAGGCCATCGCCATCCACAACGACGTACCGCAGGGCCTCTCCTCGGCCATCATGACCAATAACTTGCGGGAGTCGGAGCGCTTCCTCTCGCCCTCGGGCTCCGACTGCGGCATCGCCAACGTCAACATCGGCACGAGCGGCGCGGAGATCGGCGGCGCCTTCGGCGGCGAAAAGGAAACCGGCGGCGGCCGCGAATCGGGCTCCGACGCCTGGAAAGCCTACATGCGCCGGCAGACGAATACGATCAACTACAGCACAGCCATTCCGCTCGCTCAGGGGATCAAGTTTGATCTGGACGGGGAGACGGAAGGGAAAAGACCCCTGTAGGGTTAATCCGGTGATCGCTTAGGGCAAGGCAATAAGCCTGGTAGATGGAGGTGGGAAAATGTTTTCACAGGAGGCATTTTCCCATTTCTTTGCTACCTGGCTATAGCGCGTTTACATATTTCTCCTGTACTGACCTCCCACCTCATACAGTGCGTGTGTGATTTGCCCCAGTGTGCAGTACTTGGTGCTTTCCATTAGCTGTTCAAAGATGTTGCCGTTTTCCAGCGCTACTGCTTTGAGGCGGTCCAGCATGGCCGCGCCGCGTTGTTCATTGGCATCGATGAGCATGTTGCGCGTTGTGATCTGGGCTTGCTTTTCCTCCTCCGAAGCCCGGATAACCTCATCGGGCAGGACGGTGGGGGAGCCCTCTTTGTTCAGGAAGGTATTGACTCCTATGATGGGGTACTCTCCTGAGTGTTTGAGACTCTCGTAGTACAGGCTTTCCTCCTGAATTTTACCGCGCTGGTACATGGTTTCCATGGCGCCGAGTACGCCGCCGCGTTCGGTGAGGCGATCGAATTCGGCAAGCACGGCATCTTCCACCAGCTCGGTGAGTTCCTCGATGATAAAGGCGCCCTGCAGCGGGTTTTCATTTTTGGCCAGGCCTAGCTCGTGGTTGATGATCATCTGAATGGCTACGGCGCGACGCACACTTTCCTCGGTGGGCGTAGTTATAGCTTCATCGTAGGCGTTGGTGTGCAGCGAGTTGCAGTTGTCGTAAATGGCGTACAGGGCCTGCAGCGTAGTGCGGATATCGTTAAAGGTGATCTCCTGGGCATGCAGGGAGCGGCCCGAGGTCTGGATGTGGTACTTCAGTTTTTGCGAGCGGGCATTGGCGCCGTATTTCTCGCGCATGGCTTTAGCCCAGATGCGGCGCGCCACGCGGCCGATAACGGCATATTCGGGATCGAGGCCGTTGCTGAAGAAGAAGGACAGGTTGGGCGCGAAGTCGTCGATATCCATACCGCGTGAGAGGTAGTACTCGACGAAGGTAAAGCCATTGGCCAGCGTGAAGGCCAGCTGGGTGATCGGGTTGGCGCCCGCCTCGGCGATGTGGTAGCCGGAGATGGATACCGAGTAGAAGTTCTTCACCTTATTATTAATGAAGTACTCCTGAACGTCGCCCATCAGCTTCAGCGAAAACTCGGTGGAGAAGATGCAGGTATTTTGTGCCTGGTCTTCCTTCAGGATATCGGCCTGTACGGTGCCGCGGACGGCGCTGAGGGCCTTGATTTTTTGTTGGTGATAAACCTCCGGCTCCAGGATTTCGTCGCCGGTGACGCCCAGCAGTAGCAGGCCGAGGCCGTCGTTGCCGGCCGGCAGTTCGCCGCGGTATTCGGGGCGGGGCAGGCTGCGGTCGTTGTACAGTTCTTTTAGGCGGGTCTCGACTTTATCTTCCAATCCGTGCTCGCGGATATATTTTTCACACTGCTGATCGATGGCGGCGTTCATAAAGAAGCCGGTCATGGCAGCGGCCGGACCGTTGATGGTCATGGACACCGAGGTTTTCGGATCGCAGAGGTCGAAGCCGGAGTAGAGCTTTTTGGCATCGTCGAGGCAGCAGACGCTGACGCCCGAATTGCCGACCTTACCATAGATATCGGGCCGGTGGTCGGGATCTTCGCCGTAGAGGGTGACGGAGTCGAAGGCGGTCGACAGGCGTTTGGCGGGCATATCCTGCGAGAGGTAGTGGAAGCGGCGGTTGGTGCGCTCCGGGCCGCCCTCGCCCGCGAACATGCGCGTGGGATCCTCGCCCTTGCGCTTGAAAGGAAAGACGCCGGCAGTGTAGGGGAATTCACCGGGTACATTTTCCTGCAGGACCCAGGTGAGGATTTCGCCCCAGTCTTTGTACTTCGGCAGCACGACGCGCGGAATTTTCGAATGAGAGAGCGATTTGGTGTAGGTAGGCACCTTGATGTCGCGGCCCCGCACCTGATAGACAAACTCGTCGGCGGCGTAGGCGGCCTTTTTGTCTTCCCATTCTTCGAGAATACGCTGGCAATGACCGTCAAATTTCAGGGCCACTTCGTCGTAGGTTTTCTGTAGTCCGTCCAGGATCTTTTCTTTTTCCGGCAGTTCTTGTTCTTTGACGGTTTTGATCGACTGGTGGAGGGCGAACAGGCGGCGGGCGATGTTACGCTGGTCTTCCACCCAGCGATCGTAGCGGCGATTGTTCTCAGCGATTTCCGACAGGTAGCGCACCCGCCTGGGGGGTATGATAAAAATCTTTTCGCTCATACCCTGTCCGAGCTCGTAGCCGGACTGCAAGTCGGCTGCGGTGCGTTCGGCGATGAGGTCCATGAGCACACGGTAAAGGGTGTTGGTGCCGGGATCGTTGTACTGAGAGGCGATGGTGCCGTAGACGGGCATCTCATCCAGCGGCTCACCGAAGCGCTGATGATTGCGCTGGTATTGCTTTTTGACGTCGCGCAGGGCATCCTGGGCGCCGCGTTTGTCGAACTTATTGATGGCGATGAGGTCGGCGAAATCGAGCATATCGATCTTCTCCAGCTGAGTGGCGGCGCCGTATTCGGGGGTCATGACATAAAGCGACAGGTCGGAGTGGTCGATGATTTCCGTATCCGACTGACCGATGCCGGAGGTTTCCAGGATGACGAGGTCGAAGCCGGCCGTCTTGAGGATATCCACCGCGTCCTGAACGTGTTTCGACAGAGCGAGATTCGACTGCCGGGTAGCCAGCGAGCGCATGAAGACGCGATCGTTGTTGACCGAGTTCATGCGGATGCGGTCGCCGAGCAGCGCCCCGCCGGTGCGTCGTTTGGAGGGGTCGACTGAGACAATGGCGATGCTTTTGTCGTCGAAGTCCATCAGGAAACGGCGCACCAGTTCGTCGACCAGGCTGGACTTGCCGGCGCCGCCGGTGCCGGTGATGCCCAGCACGGGAATGGGCTTTGCTTTAGCTTCTTCGTGTATCTTTTTCAGCCACTCTTCGCTTTCTTGCGGGTAGTTCTCCGCCGCAGAGATCAGTCGGGCCAGGGCGCGGGATTCCTGCCGGCGGAAGCGATCGAGGGCGCCGTCGAGCGTTTTACCGACCGGGAAGTCGCACTGTTCCAGTACGTCGTTGATCATGCCTTGCAGCCCCATGTCGCGGCCGTCGTCGGGGGAATAGATGCGCGTAATGCCGTACTCCCGCAATTCTTTGATCTCCTCGGGCAGGATGGTGCCGCCACCACCGCCGAATATTTTGATGTGGCCGGCGTTACGCTCCTGCAGCAGGTCGTGCATGTATTTGAAAAACTCGTTATGGCCGCCCTGGTAGGAGGTGATGGCGATGCCCTGCACGTCTTCCTGGATGGCCGTATCGACGATATCCTGCACCGCCCGGTTGTGCCCGAGATGGATGATCTCGGCGCCGGAGCTCTGCATGATGCGGCGCATGATGTTGATGGCGGCATCGTGCCCGTCGAACAGCGAGGCAGCGGTAACGATGCGTACTTTGTGGATAGGCTTATACGGTTCGATCTTCTTCTGGACCATGTGTGGTAGTGGTTTTATTCGGTCCGTTTACGAACCCCCCGAGGTTCGTAAACGTCTTCTTTTCCTTACATTTCGTAAAGGTATAGCTCCTATAATACATTTGCCGAAAGGCAAAGGTTCAGGGGCAAAATGTACTGCAAAAGTACAAAATTGTGAGGGTTGAGAAGGGGCTGAACACACAGAATCATCGGGCGCATAGGCAAAACCACCGTGAGTTCTATGTGTTCTGTGTATTTTGATGTTCTATACCGGATATTAAGTCACTATATCCCGATATTTCGTATTTTCCCCAAAACGCAGCTCACATGAACCACCAACTCGGCCTAGTCCTCTCCGGCGGTGGCGTACGCGGGGCCGCCCACGCGGGTGTCATCAAGGCCCTAGAAGAAGAAAACATCGAAGTGGATTGCATTTCCGGGACCAGTGCGGGGGCAGTGGCTGGCGTCCTGTATGCCGCTGGATACAAAGCGGAAGATATCCTTCAGTTTTTTATAGAGACTAAGATCTTCCAATTATCCAACTTCACCTTTCTCAAACCCGGCCTGCTCGACTCCAAAGACTACGCCGTCTGGCTCAACAAATATCTCAATGAGGTAACTTTCGATTCACTCGACAAGCCGCTCTTCGTAGCCGTGACCAACCTGCTTCTCGCTGAATACGAAATCTTCGATTCCGGTCCGGTGGTGCCGGTGATACAAGCTTCGGCAGCGGTGCCCATCATTTTTACGCCGGTAGAAATCGGAGAAGGCCTGTACGCCGACGGCGGAGTCCTCAACAACTTTCCAATCGAACCCTTGCTGGGTCGCTGTAAGCACATCCTCGGCGTTAATGTAAATCCCCTGAAAAAGGCTGTCAAGCAGGAGCTCGACGGCGTCTTCGACGTTCTCGAGCGGGTTTACCACATCAGCACCCGCTACGAAACGGCGCTGAAGGTTCGCAAATGCGACTGGCTCATACAACCCGATGAACTGCTACAGTTCAATATCTTCGATATGGATAAGGCGGAGGAGGCGTTTGAGATTGGATACCGGGAAGCGCTGGGAGTGATTGAGAGGATGAAGTAACCGGGCGTGGAAGAATAGAGGAACTGCAGGATCGGTTCCGAAGGTTTCCTGCATCGCTTCCAGAGTCTTTTTTGCGATACCCGCCACGGTACCGCGCCAGCCGGCGTGTACAGCAGCCACCGCCCGGTTTTGAGGATCGGCCAACAGCACCGGAGTGCAGTCGGCTACCGTCACGGTCAGCAGCAAGCCGGGCTGGTCGGTTATCAGGGCATCGTAGCCTTTAAACTGCCCTGGTTTAGTGATCTGCAGTATCTCGCTACCGTGCACCTGATAGGCGCCGGCTACCTGCATGGAACCGGCTCCAATATCGCGAAAAAAGCGCTGCCGGTTGATGGCGACCGCCTCAGGATCATCATCGGTGAACAGGCCCAGGTTCAGGCTTTCATAAGGTGGCCGGCCTACGCCCCCGTGCCGCGTACTCTCAGCGGCGATCAGCCAGTCGAATCCCTGCCCCCCTGTTCGCGATGAGCCGGACTGGAAAATTTCCGGAAGCAAGTGAGTAGATTCTATGCTTATAGCCATAGGTTGAGTTGCAGGGCGAAAATAAGGAAAACATCGGAGTACAGCTAAAATGGAAGCGACCGCAGGGAGCCCCGCCTCTGTGGGCAGAAACCGCTGCGGCGGGCGAAGGAGGTCGGAAGGGGACCTCTGTCCGGCTTAGCCAGGCTCATTCAGGAAGAATTCCGGGCTGGCCTCGCCTCAAGCACCGGCAAGTATACAAAATAAGAAAGCCCGCCCGGGGGCAGGCTTTCCTTTTGTGTAACGACCTGCCCGTAGGCAGGCCATCGTTTGGGTTAGCATTTAGAATTTGTAGTGTAGGTTCTACTCCTGAAAAGAGTAGAATATTATTCCCTGATTGTTTGTATTCATTTGTTTTGACGGAGAGAATATTAAAAGTAACAACAAAATACCCTTCGCGACAGCATTTTTCGCGAAAGGCATTTTTTTCCCTGGAAACTGTATAATTATTGCTTTATTCGGCTTGATACTCCAGTTGAAGGTTCAGCAGCTTCATTTGCAATTCATTTTCCAGTAACTGCATTTGACTTTCCAGTTCCTGCATTTTTTGCTGCAATTCGAAAATTTTTCCCTGCAATTGATTTTGTTGCATCTGTAATTCCTGTTGAGAAACCATCATCAGGTTGTTGAGTTCCTGCATCTGCTTTTCCAGTTCCAGCATCCGACGCTGCTGTTCAACCCGTTTTTGATTGATCTTCTGGTGAAGCTCCAGTTTCTTTCGCTGAAGCTGTCTGGCTTCCTCTTCCCATTTCTTCAACTTTTCTTTATCTGGATTTTCGGTAGCCATTTCCTCGATGGTTTGCTGCTTCAGTTGCTGAAGCGAACCTTCAATTTCATTAATCTCCCCCTGTAATTCGTTCAACTCGATTTCCAGTTCCTTGCGCTCCAGTTCTTTTCCGCTTTGCAAAAGCTGTATCTTCTTTTTCACTTCCAGCGCTCTAACCACTCTGACATTTTCTTCCTGGTTAAGTTTGGTCCGTAGTTCTGCGACCTGACTGCTAAGGGCTTTGCGTTGCTTCTGCAACTCCAGCAAGCTTTCGCGGTATTCCTTCTGGAACTCAAGCTTGGCTTTGCGGTAGGCTTTTTCGGATTCCGGGATGGTATCTGATAAAATGGAGGGCGATATTTTATCCAGCGGTTTAGCGGGAGTCCTATTGCTTATTGCTGCAGTTGTCAGCGTTGTCGCATTTGAAGAAAGGGGAGCGCTATCTTCTAAGCCATTCTCAGAAGACGGTGCTCCCGGACTTTCCTCAACCTCGTTGAGGTGTTCGGGAGGCACCGAATCCAGACGGGTGATTTCACTGCCTGCAGCTTGCTCGTTTTCGACAGCCGTATTTCTTTGCTTGGGTGCTGTGCTTGTCCAGCTGAAAGCTGCCAGTCCAAAGAACAGCAGACACACCAGCGTGCTCCAGAAAATCCGGAACGGCAGTTGAGCCGACTGGCGGTCGTGCAGCAGCCGCTGAATGCGGCCCAGCACGCTCCCGCGGGATCCGGCCAGGGCCACTACTAATCCCGCATGTTTTACCCGGTACTCTTCCAGGGTAGCCAGTGTTTTGACGAAAGTTAGTTCATCGCCGCATACCTCTACGGCCCAGTCATCACAGCAATGTTCCCGTTCGGCCCGAACGGAGGCCGACAGCCACCAGATACCGGGGTTGAAGAAAAATAGTATTTCGACAAAGGATTGCAGCAGGTTGACAAAGTAATCGTGACGACGAATGTGTGCCAGCTCATGCGCCAACGCACTTTCCACCTGTTCGGGAGGGAGGTTGGCGGCCATGCCGAGCGGGAGCAGAATCACGGGTTTGAGCACCCCGATGACCATTGGGGTATGAATACGCCGCGATTCGCGCAACTCGATACCGGTGTGCAAGCACATCCGGCCGGCCAGTTCGCGCAATCGCTGCTGCCAGTGTTGTGAGGCAGTTGTACTACGATTGTATCGCAGGTACTGGATAAATGTCAGCTCGCCCAGGGTTCGCAAGGTCAACACCATCACTCCCAGTAGCCAAAGTACGACGAGCAACGGCAGGTGACGCTGGAGGTAAATGCCGGATTCAGAGAATACAGCGATCCAGGAACCGGCATTATCCTTTTCAAACGCTGAAAATGGCTGCGCCAGTTCAGCGGCGGGCTGGTCCACCACAATTTCTACCGAATTTTCAGGGGCCGCAATCACGGGGTCGTATATCCAGATAAAAGTGACCACTGCGGACGCTATGACGAGCCCCATACCGGTTAACCCGGCAAAATAACGCAGCTGCGGGGAGTGTCGCCGCAGTAAGAACAAGATGGCGAAACACAACAGGGTGATCAGCAAGCCCTGCCACAGGGAATGCAGGAGGGTCCAGCCAAGGGCGACAACGATTTCTTCATTTACAAGTCGGGTGAGGATATTCATTATTTATCGTCTTTTTCCAGTTGTTGAATAATTTTTTTAATCTCTTCCAGGTCGCTTTCACTAGTTTTTTCATGACCGAGGGCCCGTACCACCAGTTTGAGCGTTGACCCGCCAAAGGCCGTATCCAACAGCCGGTCAATTAACCCCTCCTGGGTTTCCTCTTCATTCGTGATCGCCTCGTAAAGGTGGGTCCGGCTTGAGGTATCTCGCTGGAGAAAACCTTTTTTAGTCATCACTTGCATCATTTTCAGGGTCGTGGTGTAGACCACTTCCCGGTTTTTGCTCAATGCTTCGTTGACGGTTCTCACACTGGAAGGACCCAGTCGCCAAAGGACCTGTAACACTTCCAGTTCCGCTTCCGTCGGTCGCTTTTTCATAAGTCACATTTTAGAGGATTTACAGAAATACGACATTTATCGTAGTTCAAATATATACGATAATCGTCGTAGTTGCAAGAAAAATACGATAAACATCGTATTTTAACATTTCATGCCAGGGGAAACCGACTGATACTAGTACACGGTGTACTAGAACCGAAGAAATGAAGCATAGATCGATATGCTTTATCCAGAAGTGAACCCGGTCCCAATTCAATTTAGTTTTCTCCGGGCCTTTCAATGGCAATCATCCGACTGACTACCGTTCCCTTTTCGCCGTAGAGGGTCAGCTGGTATAGGCCAGCCGCCAGGGACGGAAGGGCGAGGGTAAACCGGTTGTTGCCGGGAGTGGTTTGGGTTACCGGCTGCAGGAATACCGGCTGTCCCAGCGTATTGAATAACACAAGCCGCAAAGGTCCCTGCCGGCTGAGCTCAAATTCGAGCGTAAGCTGGCTAACGACGGGATTGGGGAACACCCGCAAACGTTGAACAGGTGAAAGTGCCGTACGACGTGAGGTGACTACATTCTGTCCGGTAAGATACTGCCCGGTCAAACTTTCATCTTCACCGCCGAAGAGGTTAGACAATTGATGATCGTAGACCAACACGGGAATGATAAATTCCGCCGTCCAGAATTCATAGATCGTGTTTTCAATTCGAATGGGTAAACCGAATACCCGGAAAGTTTCCGTGCGTTCTCTTTTCACGCGAATACAATCGAAGGTTCCCAGGGGGGTAGTGACTTGCCCCCAGGCGTCTGCCCTGGTGAGCTGTTCCACTATTCCGGTATCCTGAAATTCGATGACATTCGCGAAAAGGTCGAAAGTTTGGTCGATGCGTGACTTTTCATCAAAAGGAAAAGTAAGCCGTGTTTCAGGGCCGAAGTTTTTATTAAAAATGACGGTATCCTGATAGCCGAGGATTTCGAAGGCTTCGCTGGTCAGTCGCTGGTACTCCAGCCCGGCGCCGGAATCGGCGGGGTTTGGAGTGCCCGCCAGGTTGGCATCGGGAAAATTGGCAGCAAAGGCGGTGCCGGCCGGATCGATAAAGAAGGTAGTATCAGGCTTGCCGGTAGTTTTCTGTGGATTGGAGAAATCCCATTGTTGCCCCCCTCCTGTGCTGCCTAAGTCCAGTCCCGCCAGCCAGGCGGAATCAATTTCCTGGGTAATAATATTGTCTCCGACTGTCGGAAGATTTGCCCGGGTCAGGGTAATCTGGGCAGTAAGGAGACCGGGCAAAAGGAAAAGCAGAAGCGTGGTGCAGGTCTGGCTCATAGATTCAGTTCTGTTTACTGAAAAGCAGATTTTAAAGTTAGCTCATGTTGGCCGATAAAGCAAAAAAGACCCCGACACAAGTGCCGGAGCCTCGCAAATAGTAGGGTTACTACTATAAGCAGCCTAACTTGCGCAGGTCGCCTGAAGGCAACCTGCGACAAGTACCAAAAAATAGTTTTCTCATACGGGCTATGTCCCGACAATGGGGTAAATGACGACGGTTGATACTGATCAAGTGTTCCGGAGCTCCTGCCTTTGCAAACGGACGAGGACAGACTTTTTGTACTTTTCCTTTACAGGCAGGCGCTCCGGTTGAGGTAGTGTTCCGATCATCTTAAAAGGCGGCACGTGGCTTGTTTTCAATGGTTTTCTGTATTCTTGGTAGTGGGGCGCTGGTAATCTATCCTGCCGGGTTTGCGCGATATCAGGCCCTTGTTTTTGTGCCCTGCGGTCGTGCTGTTCGGTTTTTTCCCAATGTTCGGCGGCGGCCGCAGGCAAGCGGATCGGAACCCTGCTTTCTCCGGCAAAGAAGGTCCCACTCAGATAAGCGGGATTGAGGACATTCAGCTTCTTGACGGAAATGCCCACCCGGTTGGCTATTGCCTCAAAGCTCATCGATTCCCGGATAGGCAGGGTAGTGATCTCTCCATTCAAATGTGTATCGGCTACAGCCTTGAGACCAAAAAGATAATAGTAATTGGCCACGTAGGCTGCAGCTTTCAGTTTGATGATATAGCGCTGGGTTTGTCCCGGCAACCGCTTTTTAATTGCTTCGTAGCCGGCTACGCCCTCCTGTCGTATTGCTTTCTTAACCCTGGCCGGGCCACAATTGTAGGCCGCCAGAGCGAGACTCCAGTCACCGAATTCCTCGTACAGGTGTCGCAAAAGTTTTGCGGCAGCTTGCGAAGAACGGTGTGGATCCATGCGTTCGTCGATCCGTTCTTCAACCCGCAGGTCGAAGAACGCGGCAGTAGCCGGCATAAACTGCCAGAGACCGACGGCGCCGACCGGTGATTCAACACCTGCATGCAGTCCCGATTCGACAATGGGCAGGTATTTCAGCCATCCCGGCAGGCCTTGTTTTTTAAGCGCCTCTTCGAAAATGGGAAAGTAGTAAGCTGCTCTTCCCATCAGGCGTTCCGTTTCCCGGCGACCAGGCCGCAGGTAACGTTCGATATAGTGAGCTACTTCGCTGTTGTAGTCTACCTCAAAAGGCAGTTCCAGCAGGCGAAATTGAGTTTCCACCAATAAATTGTTTTTGTCCAGCCAGTTTGCCAGGCTAGTCTCCCTTGCCAGATCATATGCTTTAGTATCGGCAAGTGAAACCAGCGAGCAAGCCACCAACATTAGGGACTTTAGGTACAGGGGTTTCATGAGATATTTGGTTTTATATAAGTGAGATTGTATCCGTTCAGTAGGCGTTTGTTCCCATATACCAAGCCCGTTTATCGCTAAATACCAATCCTTCAACCTCACTTTCTCATGTCCGCTGCGATCAACGGCAAAACGTACCATCACCGGCTCTTAACCCGGCGCCTTTTATTTTTGCAAGGAAAAACTGTCGAAAACCGATTAATTTGTTGGGCAAACCACCTTGCTTCTTCAAGAAAGAAATCTTAAGACAGGCTCTGCACCACGTCGTAAGCCGACCATGGGGGGGGTAACAACTGTTCTGATTCAATCAAATCATTCAGAAGCAGGTCAAGGGCAAAACAAAAAGCCTTTAGTGGGGATATTCCACAACAACAGGGGGGGTAATTAAATGCGGAAATTCAATAATCTGACAGGTAGGTAAAATAGTCTCTCAATAAAACACATTTCGAAATTAGCACTTTTCTACCAAAGCACAAATTTTTTTTGTGATTAGCTCTACGAAGCTGAACGCTCCTCTGCTTTGCACAAGACTTATAACCTGATTAAAAGGTGTTTAAACAGTAAGTTTTTACAAATATATTGCTAAAAAAAATGTATGCAGTGACTAAAAACCAAGCCGGCCTCAAATCAGCACCTACTGTCCCTGCAAAGACAGTATCCGGCAGCTATGCACTACTATTATTACGTACATTTGCCTGAGACGAAAACACATGCCACTAAGCGGAACACATACAGCCATCCTCGTATTCGTTCGAAACGAAGGGGAGGAAAGCCACGCCAAGCGCTTCACGCACATTGGCGGAAGCCGGGCGAATCGCCGTATCGTGCGCGTGCTGAACCAACGCGTAGAGCAACTGGCAAGAGCCACCGGCCTGCCGACTGTTGTACTATACGGCGAACAACAGGTGGGAAGCTGCTTCGGCGAACGCTTCAGCAACGCGATTGAAAGCTTGTTTGACGGCGGCTTTCAGCGGGTGATCAGTGTGGGCAACGATTGCCTTTCGCTTGATCAAAGTCATCTACTTGAAGTCAGTCACAAGCTGGAATCTGCCCCCCTGGTACTCGGTCCTACCTACGACGGAGGGGCCTATGTTATCGGAATCGATCGCTCCGTATTCCGGCAGGAAGTTTTTCGCGACTTACCCTGGCAGTGTTCCGAATTGCTGCCGGCGCTCATTGAATACGGCCGGGATTTAGGTAGTGCTCCCTTTCTGATGCCTCCCAGATGGGATGCTGACGATGCCGTCAGTTTTGCCCGGGCCTTCGCTACGCTTACCGGCAATCATCCGCTGGTCCGGTTGCTTAGGTCTTTGCTTCTTTCCGCTCAGCGACCGGCCCGGCGGAGTATTATTTCAGTGATTCAGATATTGCTCCACACCCCCTTGCTCAGGGGACCGCCGCCTGCCTTCCCCTCCGGCATTTCTCCGTCATTTGATTGAAACATTTATAAGGTTGAGGGTGGGATAAGGGACCTAAAGCTTTCGGAATTGGAAGGCCTGGAACATTTTGGCGTCTTCTTTATGTAAGCAGTACAATCCCTGGTTTTCATTTCATGCTTTTTGCCGAAAATATCCGTTTCCTCCGGGAACGGCTCAACTTGTAATGTGGAACGCCCTATGCCGGAGCTGTCCCCGGTTACATTTCAAAAACAAGTCGATTTATTAACCCTCGCCCGATAGGGAGGGGCTGTAAGAGTACTGCCCTCCCACAGGGAAAACACAAGCTATGCGTACTTTTTTATTAACCTTATTGATCAGCCTGAGTACTTTACTTTCCGCACAGGAAGACCTGACTGTTATGGTCATCAATTATAAAACCGATCGTCCCGTAGAGGGTATTGAAGTATTGCTGCGCAACGAAGCGCGGGGTATTGAAAAAAAACAGACAACCGATGTCCAGGGCCGCGCCGTCTTCCGCTCCCTGCCTGTGGTGAATGGTTACCGGGTTCTGGTGCGGGAATCGGAGGATTATCTCGATGCCCAATCCGGATTGATCGACGTGCGCTCCAACGAGAGCCCTACCGTGCCACTCGCTCTCTTCGAACAAACAACCGTCGACCTCTCGGAGGTAGTGGTCACCGCTGCCGAAGGCACTATCAACCGCAGCGACGCCGAAGTATCCTTCGAACTGGAACAACGAGAGATCGAAGCCATTCCCGTGGAAGGACGCGACATTACCCAGGTGCTCTACCGCCTGCCCAACGTGTCGCGTGCGACAGGTTTCTATCCCGAAGCGCCCAACGTGAGCATCAACGGCGCCAACTCCTTGTTTACCAGCTACCTCATCGACGGGCTCGACAACAACGAGCGCTTCCTCGGCGGGCAGAAGTTCGCCATCCCCAGCGGCTTCACCAAAAACGTAACGGTGCTGACCAACAACTACTCCGCCGAGTACGGGCTGACGGCCAACGGCGTCATCAACATCACTACCCGCTCAGGTTCTAACGACTTTACCGGCGAAGCCTTCTTCCTCACCCGGCCGGGCTCGGTCCTGGATGTCGACAGCGGCTTTCCACAGCGCGACCTGTCGGGCAATCTCGTCAAGGAAGGCTTCGCCCGCTATCAGGGCGGCGTGGCCCTGGGCGGCCCCATCGTGAAGGACCAGACCTTCTTCTACGTCGATCTGGAGCACACCACTGATCTGAAAGATAATTTTCTCGGCTCTCCCCTACTCGACGGGCAGGCTACCATTCCCGGACAGAACAACTTCACCTACCTGTCGGGCAAGATCGATCACAATTGGAATTCCAATTTCCGCACCAGCGTCCGCGCCAACGTGGGACTGGTCAATATCGAGCGACAGGGCGGCGGCCTCGACGGCGGCAGCGCCTTCCCCTCCGCCGGCAGCATCCAGGACCGCAACTCGGTGCTCATCGCCGCCAAGAACACCTACGTCGGCCGCAATTTCAGTACCCAGACCAACATTCAGTACGCCCGCTTCCGCTGGAATTACGGCCGGCCGATCAACGGTGACAGTCCTCAGGCCACGGTGCTGGACCCTTCGGAGAACGTTATCGCTGTGCTGGGCCACCCCGGTTTCGTCTTTGACGAACTGGAAAACACCTGGCAGTTCCAGCAGAAGTTCCGCTACTACGCCAACCGGCACACCTTCAAGGCAGGGGTCGGGCTCATCAGCGGCGACCACCAGCTCTTCGGCGGCGGCAACGTCAACGGCAACTACACCGTCAAACTGACCGATGAGCAAATCAACCAGGTAGAAGCGCTTGGCAAGGGGCCCGATCTCAATGTGACGGACATTCCCGAAGACGCCGAAGTGATCAACTACGCGGTGGAACTGCGTCCCACATCCTTCGGCGCCCGCCAGAACATCTACTCGGCCTTCATCGAAGACCAATGGTCGGTCACCAATCGGCTCGATCTGACCCTGGGTTTGCGCTATGATTACGATGACCTCTCGAGCGGCGGAGGTTCGGAAGGGGATTACAACAACTTCGCCCCCCGTCTTAACTTTAACTACAAACTCGGCCGCCGCAGCGTCATCCGCGGCGGCTACGGCATTTTCTATGATAAGATCCCTTATACCATCTACAGCGACGCGTTGCAGCAGAACTCTACCGGCGCCCACTACCGCGCCCAGCTGCAGGAACTGATCGACCTCGGCGTATTACCCGCCGATACCGACATCGATCAGATCACCTTCGACGGCAACCTCACCGGATTTACCAGCGACACCAAATACCTGGAAGGACCTTCCTTCGAAGACCTGCAGGATCAGCGCGAGATGGTATTCAGCAATGAGCGGCGCATCCTGAATCCCAACGGTTATGACAACCCCTACACCCATCAGTTTGCCCTGGGCTACCAGCTGCAGATCAGTAACAAGAGCCTTTTCTACGTCGACCTGGTGCACAACCAGTCGTACCAGCTCTTTCGCCTGCGCAACCTGAACGCCGCCGAACCCTACGACATTACCCGGGAGGAGGTGGAGAACAATGACCCGGCCTCCCTGGTCCGTCCCCCCGTCGAGGCCGACGCCACCCGGCCCATCGCCATCATTGACGGCGGCGCCGCCATCATCGACGGCGAGCGCCTCACGGGAGTAGCCCGCAACGTAGTCGTCTCCGAAACGGGTGGCCGCTCGCGCTATTACGCCGCCAGTTTCAACCTGCAGCAGGGACGGGGAGAAAATAACTACGCCTACCGGATCAACTATACCCTCTCGTACCTGGAAAACAACACCGAAGACATCAACTTCCGCGCTATGGACGGCAATGACTTTGAATCGGAGTGGGGCCCGTCCATCAACGACCGCCGCCATATCATCAACGGCATCTTTAGCTATTATCCGGCAAAAGGGCTGGGTGTCACGGTGGCGGCCCTGCTGCAGAGCGGCCAGCCCATCAACCGGATTCCCGATGCCCGCGAGTTCGGCACCACCGACCTCAACGGCGACGGCGCTTCTTTCGGCGACGCCTACGTGGGCAACTCCGACCGCTACCCCGGCGAAAGCCGTAACAACGACCGCCTGCCCTGGTCTAACCAATTCGACCTGGGCATACAGTACGAATTTCCGCTGGGCAGTAACTCCGCGCTGGAGCTGCGCGCCGACATCTTCAACGTCTTCGACGCCCGCAACCTCAGCGGCTACAGCAACAACGCCACACAAAGCAACCAGATTCAGCCGGGACCAAAAGACAGCGGGGTGCTGATCCGGCGGAACGCGGATGCACCGCGGCAGTTTCAGCTGGGGGTGCGGTATTTGTGGTAGAGTGGGAAGTAGGCAGTCAGCAGTTGGCAGGGCCGCGCTGGTAAATATACCTTTTACGTGAGACCGGGGGTTGGACTTCCTATGGGGAAGGGGGAGCCGGCAGTTCAGGGGGCCGAAAACGGTAAGAGGGGGCCCATAAGTCTGCTCGCAAAGTATCAGTCGGAATTATTGCACGAAGGGCCCGCGAAGGCCGCAAAGCGTCTATATTTTTTGCGTACTTCGCGCCTCCGCGTGCAATTATACTGACGTCGAAATGGTTTGAGAAGTTTCTCAGTACGTGTTTAGCTTCAAGCTTTACCTTTTAAGGAAGTTTAGAAGGTTTGCCCAGCCATTCAAGTGGGTGGGTTAGAAGACCTGAAACAGGAAGTTTCGTTTTCAGACCTTCTAAACTCCTAACCGAGTGTCGGCTGACATAGCGTTCTAGACAGTACTCTATGTCAGCCGGCAACTATACAGGGATAGTATCAATCTTCCTTCATCAGGTGCACATCCATCTGCGGATAGGGAATGCCAATGCTCTGCGCATCAAATTCTTTCTTGATGTGTTCCATAAAGTAGCGGTAGGCGGGCCAGAAGTCTTCATTCTTGCACAGGAAGCGAACTTTGAAGTTGACCGAACTGTCAGCCAGCTCATTGAGGAATATATCGTAGCCGCTGTCGAGCAGTACATTCGGTGTTTCCTTAACGATTTTCTCAATGGCGGCCTTGGCTTTGTCGATATCATCGTCATAGCCGATACCTACGGTTATATCGTGGCGGCGCTCGCCCTGAACGGTGTAGTTTTCGATGGCGTTGCTGGTGATCTGGCCGTTCGGAATGATGATGAGCCGGTTATCCAGGGCCTGTAAGACCGTGTGGAAGATCTGGATTTCCTTCACCACACCGAACTCCCCACCCGCTTTGACAAAGTCACCGACTTTGTAAAACTTGAAGATGAGGATTAGCACGCCGCTGGCGAAGTTGGCGAGGTTCCCCTGCAGGGCCAGACCGATGGCAAAGGCCATGGCGCTGAAAATGGCGATGAAGGAAGTGACTTCAATGCCGAACATACCGGCAACGCTGAGCAGCAGCAATACCTTCAGGCCTATATTGACCAGAGAAGCGAGGAAAGGACGCAAGGAAACGTCAAAGTCGCGTTTTTCCATTGCTTTTTTGACCGTACGGGTGATCCAGCCAATGACCCAAAAGCCGATGATCAGTGTTAATATTGCACCAATGACCTGCATGGCGTACTGAGCAATGAATCCTTCGATTGATTCCCAAATGGATTGTAAGTCCATGATTCGTTTATTGTTTTGATGAGAAAATAGGGTGTAGTCCTGGCTATTGCCTTAATCGGGTTAAGGATTTAGACATCTATTTGTTTAAAATCAAGGAAATATACTCGAATGGGAAAATAGCAGTGAAGTGTAGTGGCATTTGTGCCGGAGGCAATAGATTTTTCAAAGATAGTCATTTTAACTCGAACCGGTTTGAAGAAGGAACAGAAAAAACATGTAAGCCGCGATGAGGCGCTTTCCAAATTGCAGCGCTACTGCGCCTACCAGGATCGCTGTCACCAGGAAGTACGCAGTAAATTACTGGATCTGGGGATTTACGGCGACGACCTGGAACAAATTATGGCGGAACTCATTGCTGATGACTTCCTCAACGAGGAGCGCTTCGCCCGTTCTTACGCGCGCGGCAAATTTCGTATGAAGCAGTGGGGGCGCATCCGCATCGTGCGGGAACTCAAAAAACGGAAAGTCTCCGAATACTGCATCCGAAAAGCCCTCAGCGAAATCGATGAAGCGGATTACGAAAAGGTGCTGCGGGAAGTGCTGGAAAAAAAGACCAGTACCAGCAGCGAAGCCGATACCTTTAAATTGCGGGGCAAAGTGGCGGCCTACGCGATACGGCGCGGCTTCGAACCCGAAAGGGTATGGGAGATCGTAAAGGAACTGCTGCCCTGAAAGGTTGACGGGTTGAAAGGTTGACGATTGGCTGTCAACCGTCTGCCTGTCAACCGTCAACCCTTCAACCATCAACTTTTCACCATGCTTACAAACAGACAAATACAAGCCTATCTCTACCGCATCGGCATCCGGGAGGATTACACCGATATCGAACCCAATCTGCCCTGGCTCGAAAAACTCCAGCGGCAGCACCTGCGTACCGTTCCCTTCGAAAACCTGAGCATCCACTACGGGGAGGAGATCGTGCTGGAAGTGGACTGGCTGTACGACAAGATCGTCCGGCGCCGGCGGGGCGGGTTTTGCTACGAACTTAACGGGCTGTTTTTCGAATTACTCAAAAGCCTGGGCTACGACGTCCGCCTGGTGTCGGCCCGGGTATACGACCGCGAAAAGGACGGCTTCGGTCCCGAATTTGACCACATGGCGATCATCATCAATGTACCCGGGGAAGGCGGCTACCTGGTCGACGTCGGCTTCGGGCGCTTCGCCACCATCCCTCTCCGGCTGGATATCGGCCACGACCAGCGCGACGGCCGCTTCGTCTACCGCATCGTACGCCACGATCCCACCTACTTCCGCGTCATGCATTCTGATCGCGGCATGCCCTTCGACAACGACTACCTCTTTTCCCTGCTCGGCCAGGACCTGGAAGAGTTCGAGGAAATGTGCCGGTACCATCAGACTTCTCCCGACTCCCACTTCACCCAAAAACGCATCTGCAGCATGGCCACCCGCTCGGGATACATTTCTTTGTCGCCCGACAAGTTCATCGTTACTAATCTGGAGCGGGAGGAGACACCGGTACATGATGAGGAGGATTTCAGGCGGAAGCTGCAAGAGTATTTTCAGATTGAGCTTTCCAAAGACAAAAAAACGGAATGACCGGAAACCCGGAAACACTCAAGAGCCTTTATCCTTCCTCCAAAACCGGATATACTGCGGTTTCCACAGCCGGGAGAACGACAGTGCGACACTGAATTGTACGTTGCTCGCTGTTTGCCGCAGCGCCATATCCTGGAAAATGAAGACATTGATCTGCGGTTTGAGACTGACGAACTGCAAAATATTGAACTCGAAGTAGCCGGTATAGTCGAGCAGCGCCTTTTCGTCGCCGGGCTTCCGGTTAGGCTGGTTGAATAGATAGCGCGCCCGCACGATGGAGCCGTGTTTGAGGGCGCCGAAGTTTTTGAAGTACTTGGCGTTGAGCTCGAAGCCGGCATCCCGGTCCTGGTTGGTGAAATCATTCTTGGCGAAGAAGGCCATACGGATCTCGCGGTTGTCTTTACCAAAGCGGCTGACGCCAAAATACAGGTAACCGTCTTTACGCCGGGGAAGTATCTGTCCCTCCTCGCCGGTTCCCGGTGAGAACTCGGTATCGAAGCGCAAACTGGAATAGAGGTTGAGCTGGGAGGGTTTCTCAAAAATATTGAATGGGTCGTCCCAGTCGAGGATGGTTTGAATTTCCAGGCGGTCGTCGCTTTCCTGCAGATCGCTGTCCCCTATTCGCTGGAAGCCGTAGCGGAAGAGGGCGCCGTTTTCCCAGCGCGTTCGCTGGGTTCTGCGGATCATTGCCAGATAGCCGGACGTAGCAATATTGGTGGCATTCTCCGTGGAGGCGCTCACGCGCTTGTCATTGGCGTTGGTAAATCCCTTATTGTTATTCACCCGTACGGTTTTGAAGGACATGTCGATGTTTTCAAAACGCATCAGCAGCAGCGGCTTATTGAGAAAATTTTCGGAGGTATAAAACTCCTGCGGACTGCTGAAGTCGGGTTGAAAGTCTGCCAGCAGATAACGGATGAGGATATCATTGAGTGCTACCGGCCGGGCTTCCGGTTCGTCGGAAGCGGTGATGTAGGTATCGCCCGTAAATTGGTCGCGCCGGTGAGTGCCCTGGCGGAAAGCGGCGTAGCCGTCGCCGCCCTGCGCCAGAAACCGGGTAGTCACGACGGCATAGACCTCATCATCGTGGAGTTTGATACCGTGGGGCTGCAGGTTGCCACGCTCCGGATTCTGGTAATCATCTACCGCTATAATGCGCAGGGAAGTACCGTCTTCCATCCCATAACTGCCGGAGCGCTGCAGAATGCTTTTGAGGGCTTTGCCAGTAAGCCGCATCGTTATGAGGGGATCAAAAGAGCGGGAAAAGGCGGCAATATCCTGTACAGTCAGCGAATCCTGTTGGTTTTTCCGGTAGGGTTGCGTCAGTGCCCCCTTATTCAAAATTGCGATTTCGGAACGGGTGCTTCGAAGCATAACGAAGAGGGAGTACCGCAGTAGATCTTCTTCCAGTGTGGGCGTCACCTCCAGCAGGGGGCGATCCGGTGATGCCTGGTATTGGCGGCGGGTATACTCTCTGAAATCAGACTCCAGCTCTCGGTAGTCAGCCAGCGCTTCCTCCGGATAGGGTTGTTCAGCGATAGGAATATCGGGGCGCCGGATCAGGTCGTCTATTCGGTAGCCCCCGGCCCGGGGCGCCATCAGGACTTCCAGGTGTCCGATGGCGCGGGCCCCGGCCGGTGCGCTGACAATGGCTGCCCGCAGGTCGTTGCCCTCGCCGAAGACCTGCAGGTACTGCAGCGAATCTTCGGAGGGGCGGCTGATGAGAATGTCGAGCTCCGAAAGCTGCCGGCTGATCTGGAGGTTCTGGGAGAGAGACAGATGGCTGACCGCCACGATGAGATCACAGCGCTCGCGTAGGGTTCCCAGGTGTTCGTTCAGCGCTTTTATCTGTGCTTCGATGCGCAGCCGGGTGCGCTGCGCTTCCGTCAGCTGATCGCGCAGTCTCGTGTTAACCAATCCGACGACGCCGATCCGGAAACCGTTGCGTTCGAAAATCCGGTAGGGTTCGAAGAGGTACCCAGAGTCCGGTTTATAGATATTGGTGGCGAGCAGCGCGAATGTGGTATCCTGACGCCCAAGTGCCTGCAGATGCTCGAGCCCGTATTGGAAATCCAGGTTACCGGGAACCATTCCGGTGTAGCCCGCCCGGAGCATGTGCCGGAATACGGTGCGCCCACTGTCCAGCTCCGATAAGTAATGATATCCCAGGGCATCGCCGGTATCAAAGAACAGCAGGTCTTCTTTCGTGAAGGAGGTTTGAGCCAGCTTGTTTTTTACCGCCGCCTTGATGCCCAAAACATCTCCGTGTAGCTCGGGCGCATCCGATTTGACCACGCCGTTGATGTCACCGCTATAGAAGAGATGGATAGAATTCTGAGCGGGAAGACCAGAAACGGCTATCAGGAGAAGTAAGGCGTAGGCAAATTTATGCATCATGAAGTGGATCCTATTACCCGGTACGGGGGCTTAAATGAAATATTTGTATTTTTAAATATACTGATGTCAAAATGGCCTGAGAATCCTCTCTAACCAATTTGCGTCGTATATAAAACAAGAAATCAGGGAGTGTTTCTCCGCTTTCGCTAAAAAGGACAACGGCGAAAATTAAAAAAACCTATTCATGTTATCAAAAAAGCATTGGCTCCTGCTCCCCCTGCTGGGATGGAGCGTTTTGATTATGGCGCAAGCATTCGAACCCAATTACGAAGAATCTGAAATACCTGAATATGCCTTACCCGACCCCCTGTTACTACCCGGCGCGGAGAAGATAAAGAATGCCCGGCAGTGGCGTAAAAAAGGGCGACCGCAGACGTTGCGCCTCTTCGAAGAACAGGTGTACGGTAAAGCGCCGGAACGGCCGGCGGATATGCACTATCAACTGCAGGATATGGATACCACCGGCCTGGGCGGGAAGGCTATCCGAAAGCAGGTCACCATTTATCTTACAGAAGGTACAGAGGGACCGAAAATAGACCTGTTGCTCTATCTGCCGCGCTACCAGGACAAACCCGTTCCGGTATTCCTCGGGCTGAACTTCTACGGCAACCAAACCATCCACGCCGACCCCGGCATCCTGCTGTCGACTGCCTGGATGCGGGACAATGCCGATTTTGGGATTATCGAAAACAAGGCCACGGAGGCTTCGCGTGGCGTGCGCTACGCACGCTGGCCGGTAGAAAAGGTCCTGGAGCGCGGCTACGGCCTCGCTACGGTTTACTGCGGCGATATCGACCCCGACTTTGACGACGGCTTCCAGAATGGCGTTCATCCGCTCTCGTACGAAGAAGGACAGGACTATCCCCGGCCCGACGAGTGGGGTACCATCGCCGCCTGGGCCTGGGGCCTGAGCCGGGCGATGGACTATCTGGTCACCGATCCCATGGTGGCGCCCGATCGCGTAGCGGTGATGGGCCATTCCCGCCTGGGTAAAGCCGCCCTGTGGGCCGGCGCGCAGGACGAGCGCTTCGCCCTGGTCATCTCCAACAACTCGGGCTGCGGCGGCGCCGCTCTCTCCCGGCGTCGCTTCGGCGAAACGGTCTGGCGCATCAATACTTCCTTTCCGCACTGGTTCTGCGACAATTTTAACCAATACAACAAAAACGAATCCGCCCTGCCGGTCGATCAGCACCAACTCATCGCCCTGATGGCGCCCCGGCCGGTTTACGTCGCCAGCGCCCTAGATGATCAGTGGGCCGATCCGCGCGGAGAATTCCTCGCTGCCAAAAACGCCGAACCGGTCTTCCAATTGCTCGATGCGGGTGGTATGGATGCCGATGAGGTGCCGCCCATCCACGAACCGGTGCAGAGCATTATCGGCTACCACATCCGAGCCGGCGAACACGATGTGAAGGCGTACGACTGGGAGATGTTTATGGACTTTGCGGATGAACATATGAGGTGAAGGATGAATTCTTCTGATAGGCTTTTCGCTACTCGCGGTTTGCTGTTCGCAGCGAAGCAAGGCTGGGCGTCGGAGCTCCCACGCCCTGCCGGGTTTTGCATCGAGCAGCAAATGGCGAAATCCGATAGCTGATTTTTCGACATATCATGAAGCCGGGCATTACTCCTCTTGGAGCTGTCTTTTTATTGTTAAGCAGCTTGGATTTTCTTGATCCTTTACCATTGTTGATGTATCTTCAGAGAAAATATAATTATGCTTTCACCTTTCCCTGGCATGGATCCCTATCTGGAAGGTTACCTGTGGCCGGATGTGCATCATACGCTTGCCACCGTCATTAAGGAGTTGATGGTCCCCCAGATCAGGCCAAAGTACGTGGCGCGCGTAAATCTTTACACGGTGACGGATACCCATCCGGAGGAAGATGTGGGCATCATGTATCCGGATGTTGAAGTGCTTCAGAAAAAAAAGAAGGCGGAAGAGGCAGGAGTGGCTTACGGCTCCCGAGGTCCTGATGAAACAAGCCCTCCTACCACCACCATTCCCGGCATCTCAGCCATTGAGGTACGCATTCCCGTCGTCGAAATCCGGGACCGGGAAAGTAACCGGTTGATTACCGCCATTGAAATATTGTCACCCGTCAATAAACGAAAGCCTGGAATTGAGCCCTACCGGGAAAAGCGCCGCCGGCTCCATCAAAGCGGTGTACACCTGCTGGAAATCGACCTGATACGCCGCGGGGAACGGTCGCTGTCTCATCCCTATTTGCCGAAATCTCATTACCTCGTAACCTTAACGCGCGCCGGAAGAGGAAATACCGATGTGTGGGCTTTCCAGGTGCAGGACCCATTACCTGTGCTGCCCGTCCCGCTACATCCCCCCGACGAGGACGGCCGGCTGGACCTGGGCGAAGCACTGCGCCTGATTTACGAGCGCAGCGACTATGGACTTTCCATTGATTACCACAAGGCACCGCCACCTCCCTCATTTTCCGAAGCGGATCAAAAGTGGATCGATCAGTTGCAGGCCTCATAGTGCTGTCCGTACTGGTTATCGCCGAGGCTCGATTCAATCCTCTCAGACTTTGGATGCTAGATGCCAGATATCAGACTCTAACCTACTGTTTACCAACGCATTTGCAAACTTATCGTCCCCATCGACATCACCTGGAGAAAGTATACAAGTTGTTGGTAATCAGGGCTGTCCAGTCTGGCGTCTGGCATCTGATGTCTGACGTCCAAAATCCTCCAATCCTTCCTAATACATCCCTGCTTTCACCAGTGCCCGCTTCACGGTCTCGGTCACATCTCCTTCAAAAGCCTTTTCGAATTTGGCATCCGACACATAGGCCTTGACCAGGAGAATGGTGCCGGCCGGTTCGCCGAGGTGATCCTGGAAGAGGATGGTCACGCCTTTGTAGAAGTTGAAATAACGGGAGGTGATCGCCGCCTCATGGGCGATGGTGCGCACCTGCTGCAGATCGGCGTTCAGGGGGAGCCAGATGCGTACGACGGCCATGCAGTCGGTCTGGCCGGCGTTAGAATTGGCTACCGGCGCGCTGAGGATGGCCGAGTTGGGAATGGTCACCAGGTTGTCGTCGAGCGTGGTGATCTGAGTAGAGCGGATGCCGATACGGGTGACCTCCCCATAGTGACCGCCGGCATCGATGCGGTCGCCGATCTGGTAGGGACTTTCAAAGATGAGCCAGAGGCCGCCCAGCAGATCGACCAGCCCGTCTTTTGCGGCCAGGCCAAGTCCGATGGCGAGGGCGGTCAGAACGGGCCACAGGACATCAGGATGCTGAAATAATAGCATGGCGAGGAGAACAATCACGATCAGCCAATTTACAAAGCGAAGCAAAGGATACCAGCGCAGGCGCCGCAGCCTTCGCTTGTGCGGCATCGCTTCCTTCGGGCCTACCCATCTTCTGAGTAGCTCATTAATGCCGAGGCCGAAACCGAGTATGAGCAACATGGAAGCCAGGTTGCCAAAGGTCAGGGTATTGGACAAGCCTTTCCGGATTTTTTCAAAAGAATCCCGGAACTGACCGACCATTGGGATATCTTCCTTTGCAGGATCCTCTCTTCGCAGGGAATCTTCCAGGGCGTCGATCGAGTTGTCGAGCTGCTCGCGAAGCGCTTCCACTTCCGAGATGGCCTCTGTGGCGCCGGAAGCTTCCCGGATAGAGTCGGCCATTTCCCGGAGCAGCTTTTGGAAGTCGACTTTAATTTCCTCAACAGCCGGAATCGGAGCGCCGGCGGCAGTGGTATCTACCGCACTTGGAAGGGTATCAGCGCTCTGGGCCAACAGTTGAAAGGAGCCGCTGAGGAGTATCAGGATGATTAGTCCTCTCATTTTAGTTCGTTTTCATTTTCCGGTTGAAATGATCTTTCAGCAACTGACTTAGTTCAGATTGATGAAGCAGGTTGATTTGGTACTCCTGCGTATGCCCGCGCAGCTGTCGTGGAAATATCCATTTTTCCTGAAGCAACTTGGCGATCGTGAGCCGGCCGGGCTGTCCCTCCTGGCGAAGAACGGTCTCCAGGTCTTCCACGGAAAGAGAGTTGTGCTGAAAAATAGCCTCGAGCGCAAACAGCTCCTGTTCATCTATTTTGGAGGGATCTTTGGAAGAAAAGGGTTTAAGGTAAATGCTTTTGTGCCGCATACCCTGTATGGATTCTACCCAAAAGAGCAGGGCGCGGGATATGTTGCCCTTTGCGAAATCATGTAACTTTTTGAAGAAGTGTTTTTTCAGTAATTCCTGCTTTTCTTCCGGGCCGGCGCGCCGTAGCTCGAGTTCCAGCAAGGGGGTAGGAGCTTCAGGATTGAGGAAAATGGCCTGATATCCCTTGTTTCGATGATGAATCGTTTCTTCGATGTAGGTCTCGCTGAAGGGGCGCAACTCCCAGGAGGAATTGAAAAGCGTTCGGACCCCCCTGATCTTGTCGAGGTAGTCCAGCGGGTATTGGTTGGTTGTCAGAATCCAGAAAATGCGGTCGCTGGTCAGGTTGATGAGGGTTCGCAGGTCATCGAGCAGGTCAAAGCCACCCAGTTTGCGAAGAAAAATTCGCTCCACATTTTCGAAGACGATGATCCGCTCCTCATCTGCCGGAAGCTGTTCGGCCAGCTTTTCTATACTGCTCACCTCTTCGAGGCCCAGCACCTTCCCCAGGTCGGCCAGCAGTCGCTTTCGCGTGTAAATCCGGTAGTCATCCGACAGGAGTTGCAGCTTGTCGAGTATAGGATGGGCAGCGTGGATGAAGGACGTCATGCCACAGCCCGGCTCGCCGATGAGCAGCAAGGGCCGCTGGGCCTGCTTCCAGTTTTGGTAAGCCCGCTGCAGGTCTTCCAGGTCCTTTTCCCGGCCCAGCACCTGAGTCGGCTCCTCCAACGGCGAGAGGAAAAAGCGCTGCAAATAATCCGGATCGTTATCCGGATCTGCTTTCAGCTCTTCAATCCGGGGAATATCCGGATCCTGTTCTTCGGGTGGGATCCATCCGAGTGCACGGCCTAGCCGGTAGCGGAAATGCTGTATGCGTTCGTTCAGGTTCATTTGGAAATGGGTAACTAAAGTCAATCAGAATAAATGTAGGCAAAATTTTTGATTGCGAGATCCGGTTTCCCTTTGCAGAGTTGGGAGCTATTCTTATTTTCCCTTTCTTACATCAAATTCTCCATCACCGTGAAGCGAAGAACATTCATCGGCCACCTGGGCGCCGCCGGCGCAGGGGTAGCTTTTACCCCCGGCTTTTTTTACCATCCGGATAAAGAGGTCAATAATAGCAAACAGCCCATCAGCGGCCGTGAAGAAAACGCCGATGTCGTCATCATCGGTGGCGGCCTGGGCGGATGTGCCGCCGCATTAGCCGCCTGCCGCAACGGTCTGCGGGTCATCTTGACGGAGGAAACCGACTGGCTGGGCGGGCAGATTGCTCAGCAGGGCGTGCCGCCGGATGAGCACCAGTGGATAGAAACCCACGGCGCCCCGCAGTCGTACCGCGACTACCGCACCCGGGTGCGCGACTACTACCGGCGCAACTACCTGCTGATGCCGGAAGCTAAAAAGCGGGAGTTCCTGAATCCCGGCGACGGGGCCGTGTCGCGCATCTGCCACGAGCCGCGGGTGTGTGTGGCCGTGCTCCTGGAGATGCTCAACCCGTATCTCAGCGCCGGCCACCTGAACATTTTGCTTAAGCATAAAATTCAAAGCGCGGAAACGGACGGTGACGAAGTACGCGCCGTCGATTTGCTCGACCTGGAATCCGGAAACACCGTCACCCTCTCAGCCCCCTACTTCGTCGACGCTACCGAACTGGGCGATGTGCTGCCGCTCACCGGAACGGAATATGTCACGGGGACAGAATCCAGAAGTGAAACGGGAGAACTGCACGCTCCCGAAGAGGGCGATCCCAACAACCATCAGGCCTTCACCCTCTGCTTCGCTATGGACTACCAGCCCGGCGTCGACAATACGATCGAACAGCCCAGGTATTACGACTACTGGCGCAACTACGAGCCGGAAATGACGCCGCCCTGGCCCGGTAAGCTGCTCGAGCTGAACTACCCCAATCCGCAAACGCTGGAGACCAGAGAACTGGGCTTTCATCCCGAAGGCAATAAGACGGGCGATAAGCTGAACCTCTGGGTTTACCGCCGCCTCATCAACCACGCAAACTTCCTTCCGGGTACTTATCCAGGTAGTATAACCGTCGTCAATTGGCCGCAGAACGACTTCTTTCCTGGCAACCTGGTCGATGTGGACGAAAAGACCTTCCAGGAGACCATCGCCGCCGCCACCCAGATGAACCTTTCGCTCTTCTACTGGCTGCAAACCGAAGCGCCCCGGCCCGACGGCGGGCAGGGCTGGCCCGGGCTGCGCCTGCGCGGGGATGTTATGGGTACGGACAACGGTATGGTCAAATATCCCTACATCAGAGAGTCGAGGCGCATCAAAGCCGAATTCACCGTCCTGGAAGAACACGTCGGCGCCGAACAGCGGAAAATGGTGGCGGGGCCGGAGGAAGGCCAACATGCCGCCCGCTTCTTCGACAGCGTCGGGACGGGCTACTATCACATTGACCTGCATCCGTCCAATAACGGCGATAATTACATCGACTTCCCCTCTCTGCCTTTTCAAATTCCCTTAGGCGCGCTGCTGCCGAAACGGGTAAATAATCTCTTTCCGGCGAACAAAAATATTGGCACTACTCACATTACCAACGGCTGCTACCGGCTGCATCCGGTGGAGTGGAGTATCGGGGAAGCAGTGGGCTGTCTGGTTGCTTACGCAAAAAAGAAAAAGGTCGTCGGCCGTGCGGTGCGGGAGAAGGAGGACTTGCTAAGCGATTTTCAGCGGTGGATTAGAAGTCAGGGACTGGAGACGGAGTGGCCCAAGAAGTAATATGAAATCTTACCTGGTCAGATCTCGCTCAGCCTCTGATTGATACCTTTCCTCAAGAAGAAGGATGTATTCCTGAGTAGATTTCTGGCGGAGAAAGTTATTGATCCGTTTGCCGAATGGTTTTGCCATTTCAGTAGCATTGATCAACTTATTCCCATCTGAAAATTTGAAGGAGATTTTCTGTCCTTCATAGCTGAATTTAACAAGTTCACTCATATTAAGGATTTTTCCGATGCGCGAATTCGCGCATCGGGGCAAAAGATCAAGCAGATTTGTACTGCTTGCTCACGAAATATTGGGGAATTGAATGAATTTGCTTGAACGAAACAAGTGTGTTTAATTCGTTTAAAATTACGAACGAATTTGGTTTATGCTTTTTGAAAACAGGTTTACTGAAGTAGTATCAGTATCGATTATCCACATCTTTAGTTGGTGCAAACTTCATCGATTCTTCTATTTTTCTGTCTGCTGTTCGAACGCCTTTCCCCCCTCTGGCTTTGACTGGAGAGGGCATAGTCGTAGAGCTGAATTACGTATGGGAATGGACCTTAGGGAAGATGCCTATACCGGGTATTGCTATTGCCATTATGGGTTTACACAAGTACCATGTTGAAGAAGTCCTCCCCTTCCGGTTTAGGGAGTTCGTTTTGACAAAGGTTGGTTATCTTGGCTTCTATTCATTTTTAGTCCTAAAATACACTCAGGATATGATGCGTTTTCTCTCATTATGGATCTTGTCCTTATGCTTTGGATGTTCAAATCATCTAAAAAAAAACACCAAACACCAATCATCCAAAACCTGTAGAAAGACAATTTCAGCATCTAGATTATTTACTGACCTTGAAAGACAGCGTAGCTTCAACTTACTGGAAGGCTTTTGCTGATATAGAATCATTTCTCCCTATGGTTTTATATACAAGACAGGGGACTTTCGTATTCAATCCTAATGAACATATCAAGTCAATAACTACCCGACACTACTGATATTCAGGATTGGTCGATCATGGTCATACACGAATTGTTTCATGGGTATCAGCGATCTGTTCCAGCGCATAAGTCTTATTACGTTAATTTGGATATCCCCGGTGGGCCTGATAAATTTTTAGGCGCCTATCATCGCGATCTCGCCTGGTACAGGGAAAGTGTCAAACAGGAAAATGATATTCTGAAAAGCATTTGGATTGACGGAGCTGATGTCGCTGTCCGTCTCAATCGATACGATTCGTTGAGAACGGCAAGAATAGAGCGTATAAAAAAAGAATTTAGTGTTGACATAAGAGAGATTGAAGACTACGAAATAATGATTGAAGGACAAGCCAGATACTTTGAATCACTCTGCAAAAGATATTTATCTCAGCATCAATCCAATACCACCATGCTGGTCAAGGAGGATACTTCCCTCATCACCAATATGTTTGAAGAATATGACGTTTCTGAAGACAAGGGATTGTATGATATTTATAATGATAGGTATTACTATCAATTGGGTTTCAATATTTCTATGGTGTTGGAGAAACACCTGCCCAGCTATAAAAAATCAATATATGCTCAAGAACAAAACTTCAACTCTTATCTGCAACAATTAAAAGTTAATCCATGACTGTTACAACCTCACCCTCACCGTTCCGTAAAAACTGCGCCCGTCCGCCGGAATGATCCCCGGTCCCGGGTAGCCCGTCGCGCGGCGGGTGAAGTAGGCGGCGTCCGTCAGGTTGTTGACGCCCGTCTGGAACCGGAAGCGCCCCAGCTCGTAGCTCACCGAGGCGTCCATTACATTATAGGTAGGGATGAGCCCGCGCGTGGCGTCGACGACGAAGGTGGCGTTGGTGGCGTCGCTGTAGTGCTCCTGCACATGGGTAAACTGATAACTCGCGCGGAAATCCTTATAGCCGAAGGTGAAGCCCGCCTTGATGCTGAAGGGCGGAATGAGCTCGACGGCATTACCCACGAACTGGCGCTGTCCGGTTAGATAACGTCCGTGCAGCGCGCTGAAGTTGGTGAATACCGACAGCGAGTACGGCCGCTCCGCTTCACCGGCGAAAAGGCGCCACAGTTCGGCCTCGGCATAAGCTTCCAGCCCCAGAATGCGTGCATCGCCGATATTGGTGCGGTAGTTGACCCGGCGTTCCACGACGACGGGATCGGCCACGGTGATCTCCGCGATGCCGATGCGGTCGCGGTACTTGAGGTAGAAGAGGCTGAGATCGAAACGCATGGCGCCGCGCAGCAGGGAGCCGCGCAGGCCCAGGTCGAAGTTGTAGCCGTTTTCGTCGCTCAGCAGCGAATCGATGACCAGGTTGGGGTTGACCACAGCCAGGTCACTGAAGTTGATGGAGCGGTAGTTTTGGGAGAAGTTGCCGTACAGTTCCAGGTCTTCCTGCAGGCGGTAGCCCACACCCAGGCCCAGCAGGACGAAGCTGCGCTCGTTGAGGCGGGCCTCCTCGAACTTCTGTTCGAAGATCAGCTGGTCGCCCGCGAAGATACGCTCCTTGTAATAGCCGTCGGAAGCGGTGCGGATATATTCGAAGCGGACGCCGGGGGTGATCGTCAGTTTCGGGCCGATATTGAAGAGGTTTTCGGCGAAGACCGACACGTTGCGGCTGGGGAAGTCGTAGTCCGACCTTTCCGGTTCGGTTTCATTCAAAAAGCGAAAGTCCGGGCCGCTGCCGTCGCTGGCGTCGCCCTGGCGATTCTGGGTGAAGCCCTGGTAGTAGCGTACGCCGGCGAGGAAGTTGGCCAGGTTGTTGCCGATCTTGTAGCGGTGGATGAGGCGCGTTTCGTTGCCGAAGTTGCGGTACTGTCCGACGATCAGGTCGCGTTCGCGCATGGGATCGGGGCGGTTGATGGGGCCGAGTTCGCCGAGGGCGTCGCGTTCGGCGATCAGCAGGAAGCTGCGGCTGTTGATCTTGGTGCGGTCGGAGAGGCGGTAGTCGAGGTTGAAGGCGCCGAGGTTCCAGTCGACCTTAAACCAGTTGCGCGCCCGCTTCGACTGCCGGGGGTCCTGCTGGAATTCGAAATCCATCAGGCCGCCCGGTTGCTGGGCGAGGTAGTTCATATGGGTGAACTCCATTCCTATTTTCAAGCGGTCCGATACTTTGAGATTGGTATTGACGAAAGCCGTGCGTTGTTCAAATCCGGAATTGGGCCGCCAGCCGTCGCCGCGCTTGTACTGCAGGAAGCCGTAGTAATTCAGCTTGCCCGTGGTGCCGCCGATGCTGTTGAAAGTGTTGAAGAGACCAAAGGAACCCACGGTGTTTTCGGAGATGAATTCGAAGGGTTTATCTTTGGGACCTTCCCTGAAGACGAAGTTGAGCAGCCCGCCGAACTGCGGGCCATACTGCAGCGAAGCCGCTCCCCGCACGATTTCAATCCGGCGCAACGCCTGGGTGGGCGGCGTGTAGTAGCTCTCCGGATAGCCCAGGGCATCGGCGCTGATGTCGTAGCCGTTCTGGCGGGTGTTGAAGTTGGAGGTACGGTTGGGGTCCAGCCCGCGGGCGCCGATGGCCAGCTGCAGACCGGCGCCGTCGTTCTCCCAGATATTCAGACCGGCCACGCCGCGGTATACTTCCCGCGGGTTATTGGTCGCCAGGTTACCCAGCACCTGATCCAGTTCAATGACCTCGCTTTTCTTGGCGGCGTAAATGGCGGTGCCTTCCACATTGAGCAGCCTGCGCAGGCCGTACTGCTGGCCCGCCATCGCCTGTACCTCGACGGTAGCGGCAGTCAGGGCCAGGCTGTCCATCACCAGGTTGAAGCGGCGTTCCATGCCGCGCAGGTCGACGGTGGTGGTAACGGTGGTATAGCCCTCGGCGAAAAGTGTGAGGGTGTACAGGCCGGTGTCCAGCTGCTCAAAAGCGTACTGGCCCCGCCCGTCGGTGATTTCCAGGTCATTGCTTTCCGTGAGGAAAACGGTGGCATCTTTCACCGGGCGGCCATCCGACTGGATGACCTTGCCAAACAGGCGTGCCGACTGGGCAGTGAGGTCCTGCGGCAGGCTAATCAGCAAGGTCAGTAGTGCGATGCAGTGTGCTATTCTTCTCATGGTTGCTTTTCTAAATGAAAAAGCGGTAGTTGTAATTTTATATTGACCTCCCTTTTTCAATCCCTCAATATCCAATGCTTGGGCGCCAGTCCATCGCGGCACGCCGCCAGGTTGACATCCGGGTCGATCAGGCGGCGGCTGGCCCGTCCATTGAGGGCCACGTGGCAGTCGACCGTCACTACCGGGTTTTCGATACCGTATTTCTCCCGGTATTCCTCCGCCAGAAAATGGGCGTATTGCAATATAAAATCGGGCTGTATCACCATTTGCTTTTCCTGAAAAGTGGTCAGGTAATCCGAATTGATCACCTCGCTGCGCCGGCCCGTCGCCGGGTCTTCCACCGTGAAAGTGGCCTGCCCTGCTTTTTCCACCAGCATAACCCGCCAGGCGAAGCGGTAGCCTTCTTCCGTCCACAGGACATTGCCGGGATACAGTAGATAGCGGAGGGGGAGGAGTAGTTGAATCAGAAAATATACCCCCAGGAGCGTAGCGAGACAATGTCCTTTCAATTTATAAAATGAAGGTACGGATAGTATTTGGCGGCTACTTCGCAAAAGGGATTCTACCACTCCTAATAAGGAGGCCGAATAGAGATAAACATTCGATATCTCTGAGGTCGCGAAAGCGGATACAGGGTTTCTACAAACCTTGGACCTCTCCGAGGGCCTTATTGGCCATTGAGGCTCCGGCTTCGGAGCAGTCGACTGTTTGCAGAATAGCGGTGCTATACTTGCATCGACCTCGGAGAGATCGAATGGTCCTTTTATTTGCAAAGTTGGGTTTTGCTTATAAGAAGCAATCGTTTTGCGCGAAAAAATTCCAGACAAACCGGCATCAGTAAATACAGAGCCTTCTTCCCGTATGCCCATCTCCGGTTCTCCTCGTCTCCGGTACCCGATCCGGCTCAATAGTTTTTCGTGAAAGCTCGCCGGAAAGAAAATCAGCGTATTGAAAATCATGATAAATGGAAACAGGCCGATGTTGAAAAGAATCCGTGTAAGCACGTGAAAAACGACTACGGCCGCGTAGGCGAAGGGCCGCGTCCGCCGGTTCATCAGCCAGAAGGGGATGGTCAGGTCGTACAAGGCGCCGGCCCAGCTAAAGGCGAAGGGCATCCAGCTCAGGGTAAGCAGCGAACCGATCAGCGGCAGGTCGGCCTTGGCGGGTAGCCAGACGGCCAGCGGCATGGCCCGGAAGAGCCAGTCGGGGTTGAGCTTGGCGAAGCCTGCAAAAAAGTAGACGATGCTCAGCTGTAGAATGAGCATGTTGATGGTCCAGACCGGTACCTGATCGAGTCGCTGTTTCGGCTTGCGCCAAACGTCGAGCGAAAAGCGCCGCTGTGCGGGCAGAAAAATCAGCAGGAAAGCCAGCAGGCAGACCAGGTAGTAGTGGTTCAGATAATTGGTCAGGTCCGTGAGTTCGGCATAGGTGAAAGAAAGGAAAAAAGTGATAATGGCTGCCCGGTAGAACAATCCCAACATCACCAGTCCGGCACTGAGAGCGACGATGCCATAAAGCAGGTACATGCCCGGTACGTCAAAAACCTGCACCCACTCGAACCCATAGTATTTGAAAAAGAAAACCGGCTCGCCGTACAGCCGCTCGATCCATCCGCTCCACATAAAACGCAGCGCTCCCACCATCATCAGCGCGCCGAATAGGATCCGGAACGTGATCAATGGAGCGATCGGGACTTCCCGGTGGATGAAACGTTGTTTTATATGTTGGATGGTACCATTCACTGAAAATGAAGTTCTTTAGTGATTTAGTTTCTTAGTTCTTGAGTTCGGAGTAAATCCTATAAACTGGGAAATCAACCTTAAGTGAAAGTGATCGATAGTCCCGAAAACTCAGGAACTCAGGAGCTTTTCAATCCGAATCACTGGGGTTATCCACGTACGTAATAGCCACGCAGAGCACGGCCGGCATATCCGTTTTGAGGTTGACGACCTGCTTGGTAAGCTCGTTGTAAGCTTCCTCTACGGCGGCGGTATTCTGGTCGACGGCTTCCGAGAGCGGGTCTTCGAGGGCAGCGACGGCCTGTACCGCAGCTTCATATTGCTCCTGGATGACCTCATCGAGCAGGCGGCCGTTTTTCTCGGCGTTGATTTCCCGGAGGAAATCATCCAGGCCGGTGCGGTTGTTGCCGCTAAGGTCTTCTCCGAGGTAAAAGCGCTGACTACCCCGTACTGCCTCCAGTGCCAGCTCAGCGGAGATGCCGCTAAAGAAGGCCTCCACTTTATCGGGATTGGTGAAGCCCAGCGTCACCACGCCGCTGGGGATGCCGATGCGATCCCGTTTGATCTCCTCGTAATGCTCATTCAGGTTGTTGACGATGAGGCTGAGGGAGGAGCCGGCCGCTGTACCTGTATTTTGCACGAAAGTGCTGCGGTAACCGCCGCTGGTCCAGCCTTCCAGGGTTTGAACCACCCTGACGGTCATATCGGCGACGGCCAAGCTGAGGTATTGCCGGTAATTGGCGGCCAGGTTGCCGTTGATATATTTGTCGACGATGGCGGCATCATCATTCCCGATGCCGAAGAGCAGGTAGTCCAGGGCGGGAAAGCCCTTATCGAAAGAAGAGGGGTTGTCGAAGTCCCAGGCGCCCGACTGAATATTCTGGTCCACCTGTGCGACATTGAGCGGGAAGTTGTTGAGGCTGTTGCGCAGGAAGACCTGCTCGGCGGGTCCGAACTCATAGGGGGCGGCCTGTTCCCAGGTCAGATAAGCGGCCTTCCAGCTCTCACGCAGGGCCGTGAGGCCGTCAACATCCGGAGCATCGACAAAGGCCTGGGTGCGATCCCGCAGATTGATTATTTTGATCTGCAGGTCGGTGTAAATAGGGATGATCAGGTTGTCGGCCAGATTGGTATAAAGGGCTTCCTGGTCGAAGTTATTATCGCAGGGATCGCCCGCGCCGCCGTTGTCGTCCTGGCAGCTCAGCAGGGTCAAGAGTGCCAGCAGAATAAGTGCATGTATGTTTTTCAAAGTCATTTTAATTAAGTTTTTAATCGATCCTTCTTTACGCAGGGAAAGGCGAAGCCGACGCTTCACCTTTTGTGAATTTATTGACGGGGTGACTCACAGCCACCCCGTCAATCAAACCACCTCAAGTCACCCCAAGGTGTTATAGATCTTCTCTCACGCTCATGAGATCGTATGCTTCGGCCAGTTCATCTCTTGCTGTACTGATGGCTTCCAGGCTGGTCTGGTAAAGATTCATCTGCCTGAAGTCGGCAGAGCCGGCCAGGTTAGTGAGTAGTTCCTGAATTTCCTGATTGCTCAGGCGCTTGTCCGGGTTGAACTGCAGGCCGTAGATAAAGGCGACGGCTTCCGAGAGCGCGTGTGCCCGGATGGCGAAGTCGTCGTAATTGTCGATAGAACCGTTGAGATAGTGCAGGGCGGTGCCGACCACTACATCTTCCCAGGCGGCGCGTACCTCCGGAATGGCTTCATCGCGGGTATCCAGGTCGTCGTTGCTGATGGCGGCGCGGCCCTTGATGAAGGCGTCCATGATGCGCTCGTTGGTGCCCATCAGGGCATCGCGGTCGTTGCAGTAGTCGCCCCAGAAAACCACGCCGTCCGTGCTGAAGGGGAAGTCGCGGGGTACACCCAGGTAGCCGAAGGATTCATCCCAGTGGTGCTCCATAGCGGTGCCTTCGCCGGGTTCTACGGTGGTGTTGTCGACATTCATCTTATCCGGTCCCAGGTATACGGCTGTGCCCTGGTAGTAGAAGCAGGCGCCCATGAGGCCTTTTTCCACGATCTGGGCGTATTCGATGCCGTTGGCGGCCAACAGGTACTGTTTCTCGCCGTTGTTGCTGACGGCGATGCCGGCCTGACCTTCCGAGGCGGTGCCGGTTGCAGTGCTGGCATTTACCAATTCGTCAATCAACGTAACGAAGTTTTCCTGTTCGTTCTCAAAGGTCTTGTTGCGCAGCTGTTTCGATTCGTCGTATTGCTTTACCCAGCCGGCTTTGGCGGCGTCGTTGCTGTACATGGCGATCAGGCGGTCGGCATCGAGGACGACATTACCGGCATTGGCAGAACGCATGTAAGCTTTCATCTCCAGCAGTTGGCTAAGGCGTTGCAGCTGACCATCGTAGCTGATGTTCTCAAAATCGTAGGTTTCGGGAACTTCGTATTCGAGGCCGGAAGAAGGGTTGTTGTCTTCTTTTTCGCAACTGAACAGCAATAGTAGCAGGCAAAAGCCGCTTATCAGGGATAAAAATCGTGAGGTCATGTCTTTCGAGAGTTTAATTAGATTTAGTCTAAATAATACAGTTGCGAAAATAGAGCGCCCCTGCGAAATAGCCAATACCTTAAAGTCACCAAAATGTCAATACCTAATGCGTAGGGGGAATACCTAATGTTGGGTATGTGTTTCGTTTTTCTAATACTTTAACAAACCCTTCGGCCGGTAAGAAGATGGCAAGCGAAAAGGCAGCAAAACCTTCGAGATCGAGTGCCCCCCAATTTGAAGAAATCCTGACCATGAAACCGCTCGATCATACGGAATTAATAGAGAAGTGATTCAGACTTTTCTCGCTGGCCTATCAAAAAAGTCTTTTCGCTCCATTTTGGACTTCTTTTTCGTTAGGTAGCGCTGCTATGCGCCTCAAAAGAAGCCCAAAATGGAACGGAAATTCTGTTTTCCCATCTGCAGCATAAAAGTCTAAACCACTTTAGAGTTTTTGTTGTAGGGCAACTAGTGCCCGGCGCACTAGGTTGGAACGATAAGGCGAAGCCGATCAGCGAAGCTAAAAATCAGACCTGCCCGATTGCCTGGGCAAGCGGGGATTTTTGTTCCAATCACAGCCTTTTTTGAGAAAGATAGTGGGGCTACCTTCCTAGAAGAGCAATGCGTGGGATAAAACAATTAGATTTTGAACATGTAAATAGGGGTAGAAGGAAAAGAATTGCATCACAAGGAGGAACCGTTAAAGAATTAACCTGTGCGAATTGTTCGTGATGAGGCTATAAGTCCAAAGCATTTAACCGCTTACTCTGTTAGTCTATACATTATCCACTTTTATCTAACTTATTTGAGTGGGAAAACCATAAAGAATACCTACGCCACCTGAAAAGTTCCGGCTATCTATGATTCAACTGCGACAGATCAGAAAAGCTTACCAGACTGGTTTTACCCGGCTGGAAGTACTTAAGGGGATTGACCTGCATATCGGGGAGGGCGAATTCGTTTCCATCATGGGTTCATCGGGCTCCGGAAAATCCACGCTGCTCAATATCCTTGGTATACTGGATGAGTACGATCAGGGTTCATATCACCTCAACGGGCAGCACATTTATAAGCTGAGCCAAAAGCAGGCGGCGATCCTTCGCAACCAGTTCATCGGCTTTGTTTTCCAGTCGTTCAACCTGTTGCCATTCAAAACTGCCGCGGAAAATGTGGCGCTTCCCTTGTATTATCAGAAAATCGATCGCCGCCGCCGGCATGAGATCGCTCTCGAATATCTCGACCGGGTGGGGCTACTGGACTGGGCAGACCATCTGCCCAATCAATTATCCGGCGGGCAGCAGCAACGCGTGGCCATCGCCAGGGCCCTGATCACCAAACCCAAGGTCATCCTCGCGGATGAACCGACCGGTGCGCTGGATTCCAAGACTTCCTACGAGGTCATGAAACTGTTCCGGGAGGTAAATGAAGAAGGCATGACCGTCGTGTTGGTGACACACGAAAACGATATCGCTCACATGACCAAACGCATCATCCGGCTGAGAGACGGCCTCATCGAAGCCAATGAGGTGGTGGAACCGGTCTATGAACCACCCAGTTAATGCGGAAGGATGATCTTGATGGTAGCGGCTACCAAAAGAAAATTAATTTCCTCGGTTCGATTCGAGATAGCACAATCTGCGGAACCTGTTCAGGGGGCTTACGTTTACGAAACCTTCGAGGTGTGCTGATTACCCACAAGTCCGGTTTTGGCTACTTCTACGGTTCATCTGTTCGTCAGTTTTACTGTTCTGCGGTTCTGAATAGCTACAAAAAGGTGAAAAACTGTTTCAAACAGGCCGGAACCGCAGAACAGAGGAACAGAAAAACCGTAGAACCGCAGAAGTTCAGTACCGACCAAAGATATGGGTAATCGATAACCTTCGAGGTTTCGTAAACGTAATCGCACCTATCTGTAACGGCCTATGTACGTTTAACCCCCGATAATAGAGAAAGTACGATGATCGATATAGACAAGTGGCAGGAAATTTTCAATTCCATCCGCCGGCATAAGATGCGAACGATACTTACCGCGCTGGGGGTGTTCTGGGGCATCTTTATGCTTGTGCTCTTTCTGGGTGTAGGCGAAGGGTTGCAAAAGGGGGTGGAGTACGAATTCAGGGACGATGCTACGAACAGTATCTGGGTGCGCCGCGGCACCACCTCCATACCCCATAACGGGTTGCCCGAAGGACGCCGGATCCGTTTTTACAATGAGGATTTTGAATACCTGCAGGACAACTTCCCCGAGATCGATCACCTGACCGGGCGTTTCTACCTGTCCGGTGATCAGACGGTAAGCTACAAAGACAAAACGCTTTCCTACTCCGTCCGGGCCGTACACCCCGATCATCAATACCTGGAGAACAATATGGTGACTGCCGGGCGCTATATCAATCAACTCGATCTGAAAGAGGTCCGGAAAGCCGCTGTGCTTGGAGAGGTGGTCAAGGAAAACTTATTTGGGAAAGAGGAGGCGGTTGGAAAAGAGGTGACCATTGGCAGCATTGTCTATACCGTCGTCGGGGTGTATTCCGATACAGGCGGAGAAGATGAGATGCGTTACATCTATATTCCCATGTCGACTGCGCAAAAAGTCTACAGCGGTACGGAGGAGATCCATCAGCTGATGTTTACGGGTGGGGACCTGCCCGTGGAAAAGATGATTGCCCTGGAAGAGGAAGTGCGCGCCGCATTCGCCCGCCGGCATCAGTTTGCCGTGGAGGACCGCCGGGCGCTTTTCATTTCCAATATCGCGGAACAGTTTCAGGAGTTTCAAAGCCTGTTTGCGGCGATCAACATTTTCGTCTGGTTCGTCGGTATCGGCAGCATTGTGGCCGGGGTGATCGGAGTAAGCAATATCATGCTGATTATCGTGAAAGACCGCACCCGGGAAATCGGGATCCGCAAGGCGATGGGCGCCACGCCCCGCAGCATCATTTCCATGATCCTGCAGGAGGCCGTCCTCATCACCGGCGTGGCGGGGTACCTGGGCATGGCCGCCGGTATCGGCCTCATCAGCCTGATGTCGTCCATGGAAGTGGAATATTTTCGCAATCCCACAGTTAATCTCGGGGTAGCGATCACCGCCACCGTAGTGCTGATCGTTGCCGGCGCCCTGGCGGGGCTGATGCCTGCGCTGCAGGCGGCGCGGATCAATCCGGTGGAGGCGATGAAGGCGGAATGATGTGAAGGCGGAAGTCGGAAGTCGGATAGCGCCAAGCTAAACTCGTGAAAGGGGGACCGGGGCAACCCACGAAACCTTTCGAAGGAAACCAGTAGGTAACCAGCCTGGAAAGCCAAGCTAAGAATCCTACCCG